>ENA-OZLH01000085-OZLH01000085.1-human-gut-metagenome-genome-assembly--contig:-NODE-85-length-46700-cov-7.847208_pt1 | contig 46700 bp, 42 predicted proteins | sample MGYA00244832_ERZ653776 | MGnify/ENA primary metagenome ERZ653776 (study PRJEB26926, sample SAMN06165218) | human gut metagenome | biome: ENVO:00009003; feature: ENVO:2100002; material: ENVO:00002003...
GCTTCTTCACGCCCTCGTCATACAGTGCCAGCAGCTCCTGGGCATGGTCCACCAGATCCGGTCTGTAGGAATAAGGTATCGGCACCGGCAGAAAGTTTCTCCAGTCATGGAAGCCGGAATCGTCCTCGCCCCGGCCTGTATAGGCATACAGGTGTGCACCTACTCCAGACTTTGTTGTCCTGTTCTCGTCATAGCTTTTCTTCATCTGTGACATGCCGGCATAAGCATAGAGCGGCACACCGCTGCAAAAGCGCAGAGCAAAAATGCGATTCTTCAGCCCAGTTCTGCGGACAAAGAACTCGTTATGGGCCGCCCCGAACTGCTGGGCAGCGCTGCAGACAGCCGAAGCATTCGCAGGCACCGACAGACTGCTGCTGTTAAAGGTCACAGTATTATCACTTTGTCCCAGTGGGAAAGTCGGGCTGCACCAAAACATAGGCTTTGCATCGTTATAGACGCCGTCCAGAATGTCATTGCTGACAGCCTGGGCCAGCTGCGCGGAATTGTGCCCGGTTTCCGGATACTTCTCATACAGGTAGTCCTCCAGGGAGCGATTCGTCTGAGTCTGGAAAACCGTCACCATGAATTCACTGATATACAGACCGATCTTCCCGTCATCCCGACTCTTCCACTGCTTCGGATCCTTCATCAGATGCTCCGTAAAGTTCCGCACCAGCTGTGTGGCGTTCAATCCGTCGATCGCCTCGTCCAATCTCGGTCTAATGTCCGACAGCTGCAAAATACGCTTGGTGTAACCGGGGGATGCACTGGCCGCAAAGGAATCCAGCCACTGCTCATCCTCCTCAAAGGTCTCCAGCAGATTGTCCAGCACCTCCGTCAGCAAGGCAAAGTACCCGCTGTTCAGATTCTCCAGCTGCTCCCGGAATCTCCGCAGCGTGTTCTCCACATCTGTGCATTCCTGCACATGGTTATAGGTCCTATAGTACTCTTTGACGCTGTCCATGTAGTCTTTATAGGCCCTCTTGTCGCCGATGCCAAAGAAACGGTTCGCGCAGAAATTGCTGCTGGCCTGGACAAGCCGGTCTGCCGCACTGTCCAGATACATCTTCTGGGTCTTTTTGTTTTCCTCCATCTCCCGGATCGCACCATCCACAGCCGCCTTCAGGTCATAGCCGTTGCAGCTGAGCAAATAGGCCGCATAATAGGGGCCCAGTTCCGGATTCTTTGCAATATCACACAGCTTCCGGAAGGTTCTGCCAATCAGTGAGTCATTCGTTGCATCTTCGTCCAGGAGGCTCTTGGGCAGTTCTCCCTCCAGCGCGGCGCGATTCGTCTTGCGTTTTCCGTCGCACCCGTCGCACCAGGTGTTGCCCGACTTGGCCCAGGGATCCGGCAGCATTCCCTTGGGCATGACGCCGTAAGAGCGCAGATCCTCCATGTCGATATCCGGCAGCACCAGGTCCTGACGTCCATGTGTCACGTCGTTGTATACCTGCTGGGCAGTCAGGCCAATGTCTTCCACCCAATCATCCACAACAGCCTTGGACAGCTTCAATTGCAGCTGATCCTTTCCCACCGCTTCCTTAAACCGGCGCATAAAGCCTGCTGCCAGATAGGCGGAGATCTGAGTCATGGGAATTTCCGCGCTTGCCGCTCCCAGAATGTGATAGGACAGGTTGGCACCATGCATGCGAGGCAGCCCGCTGACAACGTTAACCACCTCAGCCAGATGGCCCCGCATGGTCAGGCCGTATTCCGGCGCCGGCACAAATCCCCCCGCCGCAATAAACCGGTCTCGAATTGCAGCCGGAAGCTGTACATCGGCCAGGCAGTCCATAACGTAGTCCGCTGCCATATTGATGCAATACCGGAAGCCGTCTGGCACTAACGAGCCATCGGACTTGATGGCCGAAATCAGGTAGCACATATTAACCGGCGGCTTCTGGGTCTCAATCTTAAAGCTACCATAGTTCTGCCGGAACCAGTCATCCGCGTCCCTCAGGCTCATCAGATAGTCCAGTTCCTTCATGGCCGCGTATCCGTTGCTGTTGTTATAATTGACCTTAACGGGATCCGACGCCACCTGGGGCTTGCTGGTGATCACATCCGGCAGGAAGAAAAAGCCCATCACATTGGCAGACTGTGCCCTCCCCATATCCTCCAGCGCTTTCTGCACGATGTAGCAGGCATCCAGGAAGCAGCCGCCGCCGGTGCCGCCGGAAAGGCCTGCAAAAATGTACACGTCCAGTTCAGAACCAGTCATTCCCTCCAGCGCCTGCCGGCATTTGGACTCAATGGTCGACTTCAGTGCACCCGCCCTGGAAATCAGCAGGTAACGTCCTACCTGGCGGATGGCGCCTGATCCCTGAATGCCCAGCGGACCACCAATGTGATCAATATCCATCCAGTTCAGGCTGGCATTGCTCTTAATCAGATCTTTCTCCCACAGCGCTGTTGCCAGATTAGGGTTATTGATGGAGAAAAAATCCTGATCCCTGTCCAGCTTGGCCTTGCCGCGCATCTGGTCGATATCGGTGGTGTCCGAATCAATGGCCAGGAATTGGATGTGCTGATATTCCGGTACCGGAGAATCGGGGTTGTCCGGCTCCAGCTGCTGATACACCTTCTGCTTCAGCTCCGCCAGTGCCGCCACGCCGGTGCCGCCGATGCCGATGGCCAGTGCCGCCGCACCGCGGTACTGCTTGGACTGCTGGCTGCGGTTGATGATACCGCCGCCGCAGTTCAGTAACAGGGAATCATACTTAGGCATTTTCACGTCCTCCTTTATTTCCTGCTTTCAGGGCCAGCTTGTCAAAGCTGCACCCAACTGTTTCCGTCCCAGCCGCGTCCGTTATCTCCCATCATCCAATACAACTTTCCGTTCTTCTCCACCAACTGAACCGGCGGGAAACTCGGAATTGCCAGAGCCGGAGGCATGCTCCCAACCGGGGGTGCAGGAGGCACCGGGGGCATTGCCCCTGCCGGAGGTGCAGGAGGTGCCGGAGGCACAGTCCCAACCGGCGGTGCGGGAGGCACAGGGGGCATGCTCCCAACCGGGGGTGCAGGAGGCACAGGGGGCATTGCCCCTGCTGGAGGCGCGGGAGGTGCCGGGGGCATAGCCCCTGCCGGAGGCGCAGGAGGTGCAGGGGGCATAGCCCCTGCCGGGGGTGCGGGAGGCACCGGAGGCATTGCCCCTACCGGGGGCGCAGGAGGCGCAGGAGGGATCACCATATTATCCACGGGGGGCGGCGGTATCATGCCGGACATATTCGATTCCATGCTCATAAATCAATGCTCCTTCATTGTCGCTGTATGTCGTATATCGTTCGGTTTTCAGTAATTGCTTATCGGCGTCCGGGTGCCGCGTCAATGCGGATACCTGTGCGATTCTTTTCGTCTGCATAGATCAGCGTCATTCCCGCATAGACATCCGTCTCCTTCAGTGCCATTCCATTGACGTAAAACGGAGTCTTGGAGCAGAACTTCAGCCGTCTGCCGGGTTTGGTGACAAACCAGCACTGGTCCGCATTCAGGCCGCAGGGTCCGACCATAAAATAGCTCAGCTTGAGCTTGCCCCGAAAGCTGGCATGGCTCCGCGACATACCGGCACAGGAACGATCCAGGTTGACCACCTTCAGTTCCCCCTTCCACAGCGGGTGCGTTACACTCCAGATCGTGACACCCGCCACAATGACGCCCACCACCACAGCCACCGCCAGCGTGATGAAAATGGCCAACGTCAGGTTGGTGACCTTAAACCGGAAGGTGATCTGTGTCTGTGCGCCCTGGGCGTCCACCGCAGCAATAACCAGATCGCCGCTGCGGCTCTTGCTGGTCTCCACGTTTAAGGTATCCCCATCGATGGCCGCGGTATCGCTGACCAGCTGAGACGATACGATCACATAATGCAGCGTATCACCCGGCGTATCGGAAAAATATTCTCCCAGCTTAAAGCTGCGGTGGCGGCCGGACACCGGCGTCACCACAACCTTTTCCTCCACCAACGTAACGCCGCCCACCGCCGTCGGCGGTGTGTTGCCGAAGTTCACCGCCGCGTCGCCGCTCTGGTGCACCAGGCTGCCAAACTCCAGCGTCGCATAGGCGCTATAGCTGCTCTCCTGGTTGGTCCGGAATTCATAAACAAACATGCCGTCGGCATCCGGCGTCATGTCGATGTCCTGCGTCGTCCCATCCGTCAGATTGCTCAGATGCAGCACAGCCTTATATTCACCAAGCACAGAGCTGTCCGTCACCCGGCTTCCGTCCTTCTTCAGATACGCCTGGAAGGTGACGCTTTCACCCGTGTTGTATTCGGACTTTCCATCGGCCGTTACCAGCTCGGCCACGCTGTCCGCATTGTAAACCACATTGACGGTTACCCGAGAGCCCGGCGTGCCGGACAGCTCCAGATTCCATTGGCCCACCTGGGGCTTCACCAGCTTGATGACCTCATAATCACCGCCAGTCATGGTGTTTTCCTCCAGCTCCGCAGCGCTGATCTGCCGGGAAGGCCCGCTGACCTGAATGCTCTGCAAGCCCGCCTGCTTCAGGATGATATTGACCTCCTCAGCACCCACGGAAGGCACGTCAAAGGAATAGGTCAGCTTTCCGTCCGCACCAAAGGGAACATCTCTTTTTTCACTGCCGGAGGAATTGAAAATCAGCTGATAGAACGTCTCAAAGGCGCCAGCCAGATCCTCCGCCCTGCTGACGGACACGAAGCCGCCGCTGGTCCGGGAGGCAATTTCGCTGAGCTCCTGGGGATCCGCCACCGGCGAAGCGTTCAGGCAAATGCTGTAAATGGGAATGCCCGCATCCTGGGCCTTGGTGATAGCCGTCTCCCGATTCTCCAGCGACTGCTCATAGGCTTCCTTATTGCCGCCCAGATCCGTGCGCCCATCGCTGAACAGGACCACCGCCGGGCTGCGCCCGTCCTGGCTTCCGCTTGCCTCCAGGATACTCACCGCACTCAAAAGCGCTGAACCGATATCGGTATCATTTCTGGTGCCCGCACTGCGGATTTTCTCTCCCAGCGACACCTTATCCCCCTTGCCGGACACAGGTGTCAGCCCGGTATTGAGCAAGTAGTTGTTGGAATCGTCATCAAACACGATAGCGCCCACCTGGTTTCCGTCATTGGTCAGCAGAGCCAGAAACAGGTTGATCGCATCGTATCTCAGTCCGCTTTTGTCCGTTGCACTGCTGCCGGAAACCAGTGAGCCGCTGCCGTCGATAACCAAAATAACGTTAAACCGGTTTACCTCGTCCGCATTCAGATTGTCGGCGCTGGCCGGCTGCGCATAGGTGATGGCCGCGCTCAGCGGCAGTGCCGCCATCATAAGCATGCATACCAATTTCTTTCTCAAGGTCTTTTTCATGCATTTTCTCCTCTCGTTTGCCTATTTTCACAAATTTTAAAGTCCCGTGTAACAGCAATTATTATTCTTTTAATAACGCCGTTTGGTTTGCGTTCACAGGCAAGGTTCCATGCTCAGGATTACTACATATCCGGTTTTTTGTCAACCGGAATTCGACTCTTTCTCCCATCTATTTCTCCCATCTATTTCTCCCATCTATATGGATATTTTTTCCTTTTGTCCCGTGCGATGCATCTCCTAAGGCCAATTTTGCCCATTGCGCTATGCATTCAGAAACGCATTCACCCGCCCCGGCATAGGATGGAGTACCCGCGCCGGAGAGACGGCAGGGAATCTGTATGCGTGAGGTGCGCCATGAACATACATAACGCCTCTGACTCCGGCGGCGGCTCCCTGCGGGACCTGCTGGGCCGGAACATCGGCCGCCGCGCGTCCGCCAGCTTCCTGGTGGGCTCGTACCGCCTGGTGCGGCAGGAGGGCATCCTGGAGGCCGTGGGCACGGACTATCTGGTGCTGCGGCAGGGGGATTTCTCCACCGGCTGCGACCTGTACGCCCTGAAATTCATCGAATTTCACGACGATCCCCCGGTGTGACCGTTGCGCCCGGCGGCGGATCGTGGTATGCTGGGGGCAGTGAGGTGAGGGGATGTACTATGTCTATATGCTCTGGTGCCGGGACGACACCCTGTATACCGGCACGGCGTCGGACCTGTGCCGCCGGATGCGGCAGCACCGGGACGGCGGCGCCGCCTGCGCCCGGTATACCCGGTCCCATCCGCCCCGGGAGCTGGCCGGTGTCTGGCGCACGGAGGGCCGGGGAGAGGCCCTGCGTCTGGAGTACGCCGTGAAGCGGCTGTCCCGGCAGGGGAAGCTGACGCTTCTGCATCGGCCGGAAACGGCGGCGGACCTGCTGCCGGGCGTCGCCGCCGAACCGGTGCCGGGCGTGACCCTCGCCATGTGTCTGGAGGGAGAATTTCATGAATAAGCTCTACGCCGCCCCCATGGAGGGACTTACCGGTTATCTGTGGCGGCAGGTCCACGCCGCCCTGTTCGGCCCGGCGGACAAATACTTCACGCCCTTTCTTTCCCCCAACGCCACCCGCACCTTCCAGCGCAAGGAGCTGGACGAGATCGACCCGGCCCACAACGCCGGGCTGTATGTGGTGCCCCAGCTGCTGACCAACCGGGCGGAGCACTTCCTGTGGGCCGCCGGCGAGCTGTATGCCCGGGGCTATCGGGAGATCAACTTCAACCTGGGCTGTCCGGCGGGCACCGTGGCCGCCAAGCGCAAGGGCTCGGGCCTGCTGGCCTATCCCCAGGAGCTGGACCACTGCCTGGAGGAGATCTTCGCCGGACTGCCCCGGGGGATGTCCGTGTCCGTCAAGACCCGCATCGGGAAAAATGACCCGGCCGAGTGGCCGGGCCTGCTGGCGATCTATCGCAAGTACCCCCTGTCGGAGCTGATCGTCCACCCCCGGATCCAGAAGGAGTTTTACAAGGGTGTCCCCCACCGGGACGCCTGGGCCGCCGTGTCGGGCCCCTGGCCGGCGGTGTATAACGGAGACATCTTCACGCCGGAGGACGCCGCCGCCCTGTGCCGGGATTATCCCGGAACGGACGCGGTGATGCTGGGCCGGGGCCTGATGCGGGACCCCGCTCTGCTGCGGCGTCTGCGGGGCGGCCCCGCCGCCTCGGCGCAGGAGCTGCGGACCTATCACGACCGCCTGCTGGAGGCCTACCGCCAGCGGCTGTCCGGCGACCAGCCGGTGATGCACCGGATGTGGGAGTTGTGGGCCTATCTGTCCGCCGGATTCACCCAGCCGGAACCGTATCTCAAGCGTATGCGCAAGGCAAAGAACCTCCCCGAATACCGGGCCGCCGTAGACGCCCTGTTCCGGGAGCAGCGATATACAACATAAAAGACAGCACCGGAAACCTGGCGTTTCCGGCGCTGTCTTTTTCACTCCGTCATGGGGATGTTATACTTCCCCATCAGCTTCTCAAACCGCCGCTTCTGCAGGGGCGTCATCCGGTCCCGGTACTGCAAAAACAGCTGCTTCACCCGGCCGGTGTCCCCCTGGCTGAGATAGGTGTTCATGGTCCGCTCCAGGCTCTCGCTGGCGGTGGAGCTCAAAGATGCCTTCCTGCTGCCGCCGGAGGAGGAGCGGGCGCTGCCGCTCCTGGCGGCAGAGGCCTCCAGCTTCTGCTGGGCCAGGGCCGCGTCCTGTTCCTGCTTGGCCCGGCTGGCATAGTACTTCATCAGTGCCAGATAGTTGCTGTAGTCCTGCTTTTCCAGGGACTCGTACCGGTCCCGGGCCTGCCGGGAGGCGTCCTGCCAGTCCTCCACCCGGTCCCGCCACTGGCCATAGGCGTCCTCATCCTGGCCCTGCAGCAGCTTATACTGATCCAGCAGCGCCTGGCCCTGGGTCTCATACCGGTCCCAGGCATCCTGCTGCAGCTGGGGCACCAGCGCCGCCAGCTCCTGCATATAGCGGTTATACTCCTGCTGGCCCGCCTGCCGGGCATAGGAGGAGTCATAGCCGCCGGTCAGGCCCGCCGCCTGGCCCAAGGTGTCCTCCATGGCCGTCTGCCCCTGCCGCTGATACAGCCGGGCATAGCGCCGGAACATCTCGTCCCGGCTGGGGTCATAGGAAAAGGCCTCCCGGCTCTCCATCTGCCGCAGCAGGTCCTCCATCCGGTCCGCGTAAGGGGAGGTGTAGTCCCCGGGCTGCCGGGCCGCCAGCTCCTCCCAGCTGCGCCGGGCCTCCTGGGTCTCCCGGGAGGGGGTATACCCCTTCTCCAGGTCCGCCAGCCGGTCCTGGGCAGACTGCAGTCCCAGGCTGGCCCAGGTCTTGCTGCCCGCCACGCCGTCCGGCGTCATGCCCGCCCGGCGCTGATAGTCCATCAGGGCAGCCCGGGTCTTTTCACCGAACCCGCCGTCCACCTCCAGGGAATAGCCCGCCCGGTTCAGGGCCTGCTGCAAGCGGCGAACCTCCTGTCCGGAGGAACCGTACCGTAACATGGGATAGCTTGATGCCATATCGTTCGTCCTTTCTTCTCACGCCGTCCTGCGCCAGACATATACGGCCAGGTACGGCGGCATATTGTTGTGGGCGGCTCCCCCGCCTGCCGAGGCGGACGCGCCCTGATACTCGTTCCTGCGCCCGTCCGCGTCGTACAGCCGGATGGCCGTCACGCCGGTGACGTCGGACTGCCCCGTGAAGTCATATCCGTGGGTATGGGCGGGCATCTCCGCCTTGGTCAGGGTGTGTTGGGCCTCGCCTCCGGTTTCCCCTGGCGCATAAACGTCTCCCGCCGCCAGCAGAAACCGGTCCTTCACCCGCTGCCAGGTGCCGCCGAACAGCGTCTCCGGACTAATCTCTGATGCGGACAGATATATGCTGCCTACCGGCCACACGGCGTCCAGCAGGCGCTTGCCCCGGAACCAGATGTCCCAGTCCGGCGCCAGCTCCACGGCCTTCTGGTGCTCGGCATATTTGCCCACGCCCACTGCCGTGCCCCCCTGGGCCAGATGCACCGCCACCGCCGCCGTGGGGATGGCGTATTCCACGGTCCGCACGGAGCCCAGCGCGTCCACCGCCGACAGCTCCAGCTCATAGGACGCCGTTTTCAGCACCCCCTGGATCACCTGCTCCTGCCCGTTTTCCAGGGCGGTGTACCCGCCGTAGCTGCCGCCCACCGGCCGCAGCCGGTATCGCACCGTCACGGCGTTATGTCCGCCCACCGATGCGCACCCGCCGGTGCACGCCACCTTCACGCAGTCGCCGTCATCCCGCAGCACTCCGTCTGCATCGCACCGGCCCAGCAGCCGGGCCGTCAGCGTGGGATTGGCATACGGCAGCACCTCCACGGCCTGCCCTGCCGCCGTGGTCCACCGTCCCCGGGAGTCCGTCACCCGGACCTCCGGCGTGAAAGTCCCCGCCTGCCGGATGATCCCCGTCTCGCCGGTCAGGGCCTCCACGGTCTGCCCGGCAAACTGCACCCGGCAGGACCGGACGCTGCTGCCCTGGACGCCTGCCGCCGTCACCTGGAACCCCAGGCGGCTGTATCCCCGGACGCACACACCCCACCCGACAATGACGGCGTTGTCATTCACCACCTGGGCCGCCAGACTGGCGGTGGGCTTCACCTCCTCCGGCACATACAGCTTTATTGTGCAGGAGCTGGTCCCCACCACGCTGCTGCCGGAATAGGTGGTGGCCGTCAGCACACAGTCCCCGGCCACCGCATCGGTGATTTCCTCCGCCAAGGACAGGGGCGGCATCCATGTCACCCTTGTCTCCCCGGTTTTCCCGCACACCGCGCCATGGGTACTGCCTATCTGGTAGTCGATCTTGTGGGTAAAGCCCGCATCCGCCCGCTGCACGGTAATGGTTCCGCTCTGCCCCAGGGTCATGTCCCCGGCCTGGAGTCCGGAGGCCCGTGGGATCACCGGCAGCGCCACGGTTTGGGCTACCGACAGCGACGCCGGCGTCCATTGGGAGGTAAACCCGCTGTACCACGCTGCGGACAGGGCCGCGCTGCCGCTGCCGTCCGCCCGGTGATCCACCGTCACCGACCCGCTCCCCAGCTGATACCAGCCCTTCTTCTCGTACCGGTACGGGTGATACACGGTTCTCCCCTGCAAAACATACCGGCAGCTGTTGGCCGCCTGGTTGTACGACTCCCCCGTCCCGTCGTAGATATACAGCGCCAGGGCCAGGGTAGACCGGTTTTCCGCCGCGTCCTGGCTTACGGTATAATCCAGCCTCAGCCGCCACCCGGTGGCGGACACCGCCCCGTAAATACTCGCCATCTTACCCTCCGATCCACCGGAAGGCCAGCCCCGAAGCCGTGGTGATCTGCCACTTGCCCAGGGTCACCCCCTCCAGTACCGTGATGTTGGTGATGTACAGCCGGTTGTTGGACACATACGCCACCTCGTTGGCGTCCTGCCAGAAGGACAGCCGCTGGGCGGTGAAGGTGGCCCGGAAGTTGTTCTGATCCACCACCGTCTCCCCGTCCACGTCCGTCACCGTCAGCCCCTGGCCCACGGCCACGCCGTATACAGGCACGGCCCCGTCATAGCCCACGATGCCGGTGCGGATATAGCCCTCCGTCTCCGTCCTGTACTGGCCGAAGGCGGCGCTTACGGCCTCCATATTGGCCTGCAGGTCCGAGCAGAAGCTGTAATACTGGGTCAGCGCCTCCGGATTTGCCTCCAGATAGGCGCTCAGCCGCTCCACATAGGTCCCGAAATCCGACACCGCCACATATTCGCCCTCCAGCCGGGCGGACAGCTGGTCCATCTGCCGTTTCACAAGCCCCGCGGTTTTCACGATCATGGACTTCAGCTCCTGATAGCCCCGGCTGTCCTTTCCGGTCCCTCCTCCGCCGGCCGTTCCGCCGCCGGAGGAGGAAGTCCCGGCTCCGCCGGTTTCCAGCTGCCCCAGGGCCAGGTTCAGCTGCTGGGCCATCTGGAACAGATACGCATACTGCGCCATGGCCATCTGCTGGGGACTGCCGCTGGGGGCGGGAGGCATGGTCAGGGTCATGGGCCGTCACTTCCCTTCTCATACACCACCGACAGGCTGTAGATCCTGCACCCGCCCCGGCCGGTCAGCCGCAACCGCAGCTGGCGGCACCGCCTGGGCCGTATATGCAGGGTACACGCCTGCACCCGTCCCGCGCCCTCCAGGCTTCCGGCAGGCCGCCAGCTGCCGCCCTCGTCATAGCTGAGCCAGGCCCGGACGGTGCTGCCCGCCTCCGGCAGAAGCCGCAGCGACAGCCGCACCAGATACCGGCTTTCCGCCGCGTCCAGCCCCAGCTCTCCGGTCTCCGCCATCCATTGCACGGGACCTTCATGGGTCTCCCCTGCGCCCTTCATAGCCAGTAGCTGCCCCTCTGCCGTCAGGCAGTACAGGTCGCCGCCCCAGGGAGCAAAGCCCAGGGCCTCCACGCCGTCCTCCCGGTACCAAAGGCCCTGCCGGGTGTCCAGCACCAGCAGGTGCCACGCCCCCGCCTCGTCGGCGGCGGAGAGATAGTAGCACCCCTCCGCCGCCCCGGCCACGCCGTCATGATACCGCGCCTCCCCCAGGGCCTGGGACACGTTCACCGGCATACTGCCGTCGAACACGCACACGCCGCCCTGGCTGTGGTAGTACAGCTTCCCGTCCACCACCTGCAAACTGCCGCCGCTGCCGTCCTTCACCCCCGGGCACTGCACCGTCACGATCTGATGGGCCCCGTTGGCGCTGGGATACACCCGCTCCACGCAGTTTTCCTTGAAAAACAGCGGACTTCCCAGATAGTCCGCCGCCCCGGTGAACTTCCCGTCGGAGCCCCGGGAGGCCGCGTAGCTGTCGGTGGACAGTCCCGCGAAGCAGTTCCAGTTCCTGAAGTCCCCCAGCTTGCTGGCATAGACGGCGTTCACCGCCTGGCCGTCCACGATGCCGTATTTGCACCCCCACAGCCGGTTGCCGCTTTCCACCACATAGTCCATGTCCGGCACGGACCGCTCCACCGTCACCGGCTCCGTCTGGGACGACAGCCCGCCGGGCAGCGCCGTCACCACCAGGCAGTCCTCCTCTGCGGCCCGCAGCTGGAAGCTGCCGTTCAGCGCCTCCTCCCGGCACCCGCTGACGGATACGCCGTCCCCGGCCCGGAAGCCCACGCCGATCCCGGCGGCGTGAAGCCCCACGCACACGTCGTCCACCTCCGTCCAGCCGTCCTGGCCATACTGCCGCAGGGCCGTTTTCTCCCCGCCGGTGTCCAGCCACAGGCTGCCGCTCTCCGGCTCCTCCGGGGCGGTGTCCGCCGCCAGATACCCGCTGTACGCGGTGCCGTCGGGCCGGCACAGGGTGAAGGATACCTCCCCCTCGGTGACGCGCTTATTTTCCAGGCTGCCGAAATCCGTCAGGTCCTTGGTGTTGATGTACAGCTTGTCCGGCCAGATCAGCAGCCACGCACCCATGCTGACCAGTTGCTTCTTTCCCTCCGACAGCATCAGCCCCGCCGCGCTGCCGTTTACATACAGGGTGTGCCCGTCCACCCAGATAAGCCCGTCCTTGGCGGTCAGGCCCCCGGGAGCGGTAACGCTTCCCGCTATCCCCCGGGGGCGGCGCACCGTCAGGGTGGGATACCCCTGGGCGCACAGGTTCTCCATCTCCCGGAAGCTGCCCTCCTGCCCTCTGGGCCGCCGGTCCAGTCCCGGGAACCGATTCACCGTCACCCGGCTCTGCCTGGGTGCGTTGAGCTTCGGAAAGTACATACGCTTCCCCCTCTCAGCACAGCCGCAGGGCCCGCGCCTGCCGCCGGGGCATATGCCCCCTGCACCAGTGGTCCCGCAGGGTCATCAGCCCGTTGTTCCACAGGGCCATGGCGTTGTTGTACCGCTCCAGCTCCCCGTTGGCATAGTGGATCTGCGCCTCCACATAGTGGCGGTACAGGCCGTCATAGGGCGCCGGCGCCAGCAGCGGCGCCGCGTCCGCCAGCTCATCGGGAAGCTCTGCCGCCTCCCCGCCCTCGTGGGCGCGGAGCACCTCCTCCAGCACGAAGCCCTCCGCCTGCCGCAGCCACCGGCGCTTCTGTTCCCCAGGATAGCTGTTGGGCAGCAGGTCGTCCACCTGGGCCAGCACCTGCCCTGCCGTCATCTGCCCCATTGCCGCACCTCCTCTCTCAGTTGGCCATCCGGTCCACATAGCGCCGGGCGGTGTCGGCCATCATCTGTGCGTTTTCCAGCACCTCCGCCACATAGTCCGGCACCTGGACCTCCACGCCCTTCATGATCTTCCAGCTGCGCCCGTTAACGGACACGATCTGGAAATTCTCCTCATTCTTTCTGCCCCGATGCAGCAAAACGGTTTTCTTCACAGCAAATCGCTCCTTTCATCCCCCGGAGGCGGGCCGGGGCCCGCCTCCGGCCTGTGTCAGTTGGCCTTGTCCTCGCCGGAATAGGACGAACCGCACTCCACCCGCACGATATACTCGTCATACAGGATGGCGGCGGCATGGATGCCCTTCCAGCCCACGCTGGAACGCTGATCCAGGGGATCGGCGGTGCCGGAGGAACCCCTGGGCTTCACGATGACCTCGGTGCCCTCGGACAGATCCACCACGCCGTAAGCGCCCTTGCCCAGGAACAGACAGCCGTACACGGCGCAGCCCTGGCTGCCGCCCTCACCGGGATAGATCACGTCGTTGTCCGCCGCCGTCACGGCGGTGTCCAGGGTCAGCTGGCTGGCGGTATTGCCCACCACCTTGCAGCGCTTGCCGCCCACCAGCACATATCGGCCCTTCAGGGCATTGGCGGCCACGGTGCCGCCGTCAAAGCCCACAGCGGCGGCGTTTTCCACCTTCCCGTTGATGCTCAGCGTCCGGCTGTTCTTGGCCAGGTCATCGCCCCGGAAGATCTTTGCCTCGGTGGTCTCCACGAAGCGCACGCCGTGCAGCTCGCCGATCTCGCCGGAAAACAGCTCCGTGGCGGCGGCATACTGATGGGCCGCCACCCAGGCGGGGTCCTGCCGCAGGTCAAAGGCCACGCTGGGATGGAGGATGCAGACGTACTTGCCCTCAAAGGTGGGGGCGTTCATCTTCTTCAGCTGGGTGGCGGCCTTGGCCACCAGCTCGCTGGTGAGCTTGCACCCCTCCGTCAGGTCATAGCGGTGCAGCACGGCGGTCTGGCCGCCGTCCGCCCCCAGCTTGGGGGCATAGATCACCTGGCTGCCCTGCTGGATCTCGTTGCGGGTCACGGTGTCCAGCGTCAGACCCATGTTGCTGCCGTGGCGGTCGGTGATCTCCAGCACCACATCGTCGATGGCGGTCAGATCCAGCAGATCGGACACGGTGGTATAGTCGCCGTACTGGGCCAGCTCCTTGGTGATATAGCTGACAGAGATGCCGCTGCCGTCGGGGGTCACGCCCTCGGTCAGAGGCGTCAGCGCCTTCTCGAAGGAGCCGAACTTGCGCCATTCCACGGTCTTGCCGCCGCCGGTGGGCAGGGGCTTGGTGGCGGCGAACTGGTTGTGTACCAGCTGGGGCTTGGCGTTTTCCAGAAGCTCCATGCCGTAATAGGTTTTCATCTCCGCGCTGAGACCGCCGTGGCCGGTGGTCTGGGTATTGGCCTCGCCTGCAAACAGCTGCAGGTCATACAGATCGTTCATCATATGTTTTCCCCTTTCTTCATTCCGCGTATTGTTCCTGTCCGGAGGTTCAGAAGCTGATCTTCTCCCCGTCCATCACCCGTTTCCGGATGTCCGCCAGCTCCCGGCTTGTGAGCTTCCCCGGGTCCGGACGGCTGACGCTGGCGCTGCGCCCGTCATTTTCCGGGATGCGCCGCCCGCCGCTTTCCACCACCCGCACCGCCTGCCGGGCCGCCGCCTGGGCGGCGAAGTGCATGGCCTTGGCGGTCAGCTCCCGCCGATGCACCATCTCATAGGCCTCCCGGGGCTCCACCCCCGCCTGCACCAGCCGGAAAAACCGGGGTTTCTCCATTTCCTTCTGCAGCCGGAACTCCGGGTGCACCATCCGGACCTGCTTCTCCTGCTCTGGCAGCCGGTCCAGGTAGTACTGGATCTGCACCTGCCGCAGCTTCTCCCGCTGCCGCAGGTCCGTGACCTCCTGCCGCAGGCCCCGCAGCCGCCCATCCAGAATTTTCTTCACCCTAGCGTCAAAGTCCGCCTTATACCGCCCCCGGATCAGCTCCTCAAAGTCCTCCTGCCGCCCCCCGGCGTCGGGAGCCGTACCGCCCGTGTGTGTTCCGGCCTGCGCCGGGTCCTCCGGCCGGGTCAGCTGCCCCAGCCGCTCCGATGCTTCCTGCATATCTGCTCCTTTCCGTGGTAGGCCACGACCCTCTATGCTCACGCCTCCAGGCGAACGCACGCCGGATATTTTCCCGCCAGCTGTCCCAGCCCGCAGCGGATCAGCTGCCACTCTGCCCGGCAGTCTCCCTCCGCCGCCACCGTCACCAGGCCCGGCTTGATCACCAGCTCCCGCAGCTGTTCCTTTTCCTCCAGCGCCCCGATCAGGGCAAACACCAGCGCCGACGCTGCGGCGCACACGATGTCCTCCCCTCTGGGCGCATAGTCCGCATGACCCCGCAGGGTCACCCGGTTCTCCCCGAACACCGCGCAGATCACCGGGGCCTCACCGCCTCCTGGGTCTGCCGGCGCATCTGGTCCATGGCGCTGACCGGCCGCACCTCCGCCCCGGCGGCGGAGCCCGGCTGAACCGGCTGCCGCTCCATGGCCGCCGCCTGTCCCTGAAGGATGCTGCCCATCAGCTGGTCCTTGTTCTTGAAGTCCATCAGCTCCAGGCACCGCAGCGCCTGATCCGCCATATCCGCCCGGAAGAACCCCATCTGGAACAGCTGCAGGGCCAGCTGGTTATACTCCATGGTCTTGTAGGGATTCTCGTCCTGGGCCGACACCTCCAGGTCGAACTCCGGCACCCGGTATCCGGCGATCACGCCGTCGTCCACCGCCTGGGGCTGAAGCCCCCGGCTGTCATAGGTGACGAACTCCTCCCGGCCCATGGCCCCCAGCAGCCGGAACTGCCTGGGCAGGCTGTAAAACTGCCGGATCAGCTCGATGCACAGGGTCACCACGTCGGAAAACGCCTCGTATCCGTCATCGATCATGTTCCGTGACAGCTTGCCCCCCGCCTCCTGCAGGGCGGCGATGGCCGTGGCGGCGGTAACGCCGCCTGCGGTGCCGCCGTTGGCCACGTCACGGTTCCCCGCCGTCTCCTTCATCTCCGCGATCTTGCTCTGCAAAATCGCCACATACACGCTGTCCAGTCCCGCCGTCTGGATGGGCGCGATGGAATCGCTGCCCAGATTTCCGTTGGTGTGGACAAAGGGCCTTGTCCAGTCGGCGTATTCGTTCTCGTTCACCGCCCCGTCGCTGCGCACGAAGAACCGGGGCGTGGCCGAGGCCAGGGTATTCTTGAGGATAGCCTGGTTCATCAGGTCGATCTGCTTCTGAGGGGACTTGCACAGGTCCACATATCCGTACCCCGCCGGGGTCCCCTCCTCCGGAAACAGCACGTCGAACACAAAGGGATACTTTCCGTGGTCATACCAGCCCTTCTCCCGCATATCCGGGTCGTTTTCCGTGGCATACAGCACCGTATCCCCCACGAACTTGCAGTACTGCAGCACCTTCCGTCCATTCTCCCGGGTGTGATAGTACCAGTCCACCACCAGCACCTTTCCGGAGGTGTCCACCGCATCGTCATACAGATACCGGCTCACGCTCCAGCCGCCCCGGTCGGCCTTGCCCTTGGCCCAGGGATACCGCTCCTCCAGGGCCTCCCGGTCCTGCAGCTCCGTGGAGAAGAAGTGAGGCGAGTCCTGGATATCCGTGACCCCCGGCTCCCAGAACAGGTTCAGCAGGTCCATCCGCCGGATGGCGATGTCCCCCAGTCCATTGAGCTTCCCCGCGTCCCAGAACACGCCGTACACGGCGCACCCGGATTTCAGCTTGTACCACCACGCGCTGGAATACGTCCGCTTGAACCCGTTCTTCTTCAGCACCACCGGCAGGATTCTTGTCAGCTTCCGGGCCTCCTCCCGGTCCCCGGGCTCCCGGGGCAGCACCGTGGGCTCCGGATAACAGTCCATGGCGTCTGCGTGCTTGGACAGGATGCAGTTCACCAGCCACCCGCTGGTGGGCTGCGGGTCCGCGGGATTGCCGCCCTGCCCCGTCTTCTCCATCTGCTGCCAGTGCCGCAGCTTCCAGAACTGCTCGTTGTCGATGATGCGCTGCTCCAGCTGCCGCTTCCCGGCGTGATACCGTCTCAGGATATCCGCCGCCCGGCGCACCTCCTCCGTGCCGATTTTCGGCCTCTGGGGCTCCTGCTTCTGTTCCATTGACCGCCCTCCTTTTTCGTCGTTCTGCATCCCCCCTCTTTCCCCGGAAAAATATACGCCCTGTTGCCGTATACAGGGCAACAGAGCGCATTTTTCAAAAATATTCCTTTTTTAATTGGCCAGCTCCCGGATCTGATCCTGAATCAGCCGCCCGGCGGCCTGGGCCAGCTGGTCCATCCGCCGGATACGGGCCAGGTCCTTTCCGTATATCCGGTCCGCCGCCGGAACGCTGTCCTGCTCCCCCATGAAGATGGCGGCCACCCGGATGCCCCGGCGGCGCAGGTCCCGCACCTCGTCGGCGGTGTCCTCCACCCCGGCCTTGCCGTCATATTCCCGGCTGATGGGGTTCTTTCCGTTGGGGGGAATCCGGTGGCTGTCGTCGGGATTGGCGTCAGTGAGGATCAGCAGCAGATGCTTCTCCGCCGGAGCCGACTGCATCAGCTCCTCCATTCCCCGCAGGGCCAGACCGTCCCGGTTCCACCCTGCGGCGAAATAGTCGAATATCCGCCGCTCCCCCTGCTTGTCGCCGTACTCCTTCAGCACCCGCAGCACCGTATAGCCCCGCAGACTGCAGAAGCTGGTGACCCGCACGGGAATGCCGCAGTTCAGCAGACTCTTGGCCAGGATATACCCCTGGGCCGCGATGGTCTCCTGACAGTGCAGCCGGGAGGCCGAGCCGTCCAGCAGCAGATCCACGCTGAAGCCGGGCTTCGGCTCCTGATCCTGCCGCAGAAACACCCGGTCGTCCCCCAGCACCGGCTCCCGCCATACCCTGGCCCCGTCCACCCAGCCCTGCCGGGCCGTCACGGCCTCCGGCTGCTGGTGCACCAGCATACAATTGCGGATTTGTTCCGTCAGCCGCAGCAGGGCGCTTTCATACAGCTCACTGTTTTCGGCATAGGCCGCCCGGTTCAGCCGAGCCTGTTCCGCCGCCTGTTCATACAGCTGCTGGCTGTCGCTGCTGGGCGGCACGTCCGCCGCCGGGTCCCCCCGGGTGAACCACAGCCGGCACCCCAGGTGATTCCCGGTGCACCGCTGCTGCTCGATGGCGCTCAGCTGCTTGGGGGCGTACATACTCCGCCCGAAGCACCGCTGGATATACGCCCGGTCCGCCTCCGCCCGCTCGTTGGAGCGCAGCATGGACCGCAGGGCGTCCGCCGCCCGGACAAACCCCGCCTGCCCGGCATGGGCCGCCCGTCCGATGGCCAGATCGTCGGTGCGTACCAGCTCCGTGGGAGCCATTTTGGTCATAAAGGCGATCCACCGCCGGTTGTCGAAGTGCAGCCGCAGCTCCGCCTTGGTCCGCACCTTTCCGTCAAAGCCCAGATACTTCCGGAAGCACGCCCGCAGCGCCTGCTCCAGCTCCTCCCCGCTGACGTCCCCGCAGCACAGCGCCCGATACAGGCCCTTGTCCCAGGGGGTCACCAGCCGTGTGGGTTTCCCCAGCACGTTTTTCCACCGGGCCGCCTGCATGGAGTATACCAGCTGATTCCGCGCCATCCACTCCTGCCGGGAGGTCTGATATTCCATGGCAAAGAACTCCCGGGCGTGGTCCTGCCGCAGCTCCTCCAGCGCCGGACGTCCCGGCAGCTCCTTTTGATACACGGTGCTCTCCAGGGCCAGCCACGCCAGGTCGTCCATCACCGCCTGCCGCACATCCCCCAGCCACGAGTCAAACAGCCGCTCCAGCATGTCCAGGCCAAACCACTTGTATACCAGGCCGATGACAAAATTCATGTAAAAATCCGGTGTCCCGTCGGTTTTCATGGCCAGGAACTTGGGCTCGAACCCATATTCCCCCGCCGCAGCCCAGATCAGGTTCACCGCCCGCCGCTGCTGGGCGCTGTAGGTCTGCACACCCATGGCGCTCAGTCCGTAAACAGTCGGGCCCGGTCCAGCTTCGCCGGAATGCGCCCGGCGATCACGTCCCGGATCAGGTCCTGTTCATAGCTGTCAAAGGCTTTGTTGGTGATGCCCATGTCCAGGGCCATCCCCGCCCGGACGCCCCGGCGGATCAGCCGCAGCGCGTCCAGCAGGCCCCGCAGGTCCAGAGCCTTGGAGGATATCTCCGCGCTTTCGCACTTTTTCTGCAGGTCCAGAAACAGCTGGGCAAACTGCTGGCGGTATTTCTTCTCCAAAGTGGGAAATTCATCCTCCAGCAGCCGCTCCAGGCCCTCCTCCCCGATGGTGGGCATCTGGATCACCACGAACCGGCTGGTCAGCGCCTCGTTCAGCTCCCGGGTCCCGGCATAGCCATAGTTCATGGTGCCGATGAACCGCGCCGCCGGGTCCACCTCCACCCGGTCATATCCCGGCACGTCGATGGCCCGCCGGAAGTCCAGCGTGGCGTGCAGCACAGCCAAGGCCTCATTTTTGGCCATGTTGATCTCGTCCAGAATGCCGAAGCCCCCGTTTTTGGCGCACAGATACACCGGTCCCGGCCGGAAGGTGACCTGTCCCCCCACGAAGGTGTCCATGCCGATGAGGCTGGCAGCGTCCATGTTCACATGGAACGACACGTCCCAGGCCGGACGTCCGAAGGCCATGGCCAGGTTCTCCGCCAGCACGTTCTTGCCGGTAGCCTTGCTGCCTGCCAGCAGCAGATTCTCGCCGCACAGCAGAGCCGCAGCCGCCGCCTCCCACACGTCCTTTCCGTAATAGTGATACCGGGGCCGGGGCACCCGCCCCGCCAGCTCCGGCGCCGCCGGATACTTCTCCCGGTATTCCCGGATCCCCTGAATGATCCCCTTGTCGATCTGTTCCTTCTCCAAAAATTCCAGCACAGTACCTCAAACCCCTTTCCTTCGGGTATTTTTTCCCGCCGGTATTATACACCCCTCCGGTAGGGAATGCAATCCGCCCGCCTGCTAAGATTCCGTATAGTCTTTTTCCCTCTTGCCAAATCCGGTCCGTTCCGGTATAATATATTTGTGAAAAATTATATTCCGGAAAGGAGACGCCGCCATGTTTCTGATCGGCGATAAGGTGGTCCACCCCATGCACGGGGCCGGCATCATCGAGCGCATCACCCACGAGCGCCTGGGCAGCCGGGTCAGCAGCTACTATGTGTTCCGCATGCCCGCCGGGGGGCTGGTGCTGAAGATCCCCATCGATGCCTGCTGTCAGATCGGCCTGCGGTGTCTGTCCACGGCGGAGCACATCTGCCAGGTGCTCTCCGCCATCCCCACGCTGGAGGTGCAGATGTCCTCCAACTGGAACCAGCGCTACCGGGACAATCTGGCCCGGCTGAAAAGCGGCGACCTGCTGGAGGTGGCCTGGGTCATCAAGGGCCTCATGTGGCGGGACCACCGCCGGGGCCTGTCCAACGGCGAGCGCAAAATGCTCCACAGCGCCAAGCAGATCCTCATCTCCGAGGTGGTGCTGGTGGAGGGAACGGACGATTACCCCGCTGTGGAGCAGCGGATCAACGAAGCCATGATGCTGGGAGCGTAACTATGGGAAAATTGTTTGATAAAATCCGCCGGGTCCAGGATAAGACCCGCCCTTTCTGCTCGGCCATTGTCCCCGCCGCCGGATCCTCCGCCCGCATGGGCGGCCAGAACAAGCTGCTGACGGACCTGTGCGGCGCGCCGGTGCTGATGCGCACCCTGTGCGCCATCGACCGGACCGAGCTGGTGGACGAGATCATCGTCGCCACCCGGGAGGACCTGCTTCTCACCGTGGCGGACCTGTGCGGCCGCTGCGGCCTGCACAAGCCCGTCAAGGTGGTCCGCGGCGGCTCCACCCGGGCCCAGTCCGTCCTGGCCGCCGCCTTGGAGGCCAACCCCAAGGCGGGGCTTCTGGCCGTTCACGACGCCGCCCGTCCCCTGGTGGACCCGGCGGAGTTTGACGAGATCATCCGCCTGGCCTGCCGCACCAATGCGGCAGCCCCCGCCGTTCCGGTAACCGACACCATCAAGGCCGCAGACCCCACCGATGGCCGCGTCCTCTCCACGCCGGACCGCTCCACCCTTTTCGCCGTATACACCCCCCAGGTCATCGAGGCCAGCCTGCTGAAGGCCGCCCTCCAGTCCGCCATCGACGCCGGAGCCGAGATCACCGACGACTGCTCCGCCGTGGAGCGTCTGGGCAAGGAAGTCTACCTGGCCACGGGCAGCCGGGAGAATATCAAGATCACCACCCCCCTGGACCTGCTGATCGCCGAGGCCATCCTCCGGGGGCGGGACAGATGACGAATCTGCGCATGGGCCACGGCTACGATGTCCACCGGCTCACCGCCGGACGCCCCCTGATCCTGGGCGGCGTCCACGTCCCCTATGACCGGGGGCTGGACGGCCACTCCGACGCCGACGTGCTGACCCACGCGGTGATGGACGCCCTGCTGGGTGCCGCCGCCCTGGGTGACATCGGCCGCCTGTTTCCGGACAGTGACGACGCTTTTCTGAACATCTCCAGCCTGGTGCTGCTGTCCCGGGTCCGGGACGCCCTGGCAGACGCCGGATACCGGGTGGTGAACATCGACGCCACCCTCATCGCCCAGGCCCCTAAGGTCGGCCCATACCGCCGTCAGATGCAGGAGAATCTGGCCGCTGCCCTGGAAATCGGCCCCGGCTGCGTCAACGTCAAGGCCACCACCGAGGAGCACCTGGGCTTCACCGGCGACGGCTCCGGCATGTCCGCCCACGCCGTGGCCCTGATTGAACACATATAACCAACAACCGGGTACGGCGCGCCGTACCCGGTTGTTTTGCTTATTCCGCTTTCTGGAGCATCCCGTCCACCAGCTGCTGGGCCCGGACGCGGGTTTGTTCCTCGTCCATACCCAGCACACGGCCGTGCTCCACCACCACCCGGCCGTTGACCATCACCAGCTCCGCCGGGCGGGCATAGCCAACGGTTCCCAGCATACAGGCGGGGTCCAGCTTGGCCCCGGCCAGCTCCAGCAGGTCCACGTCCAGCAGAAACAGGTCCGCCGCCTTTCCCACCTCCAGGCTGCCGATCTCGTCCTGGCGGCCCAGAAGCCGGGCGCTGCCCATGGTGGCCATTTTCAGCAGGTCATACCCGGTGGGGGCCTTGGCGCTGTAGGTCAGCCGGTGCAGCAGGTACGCCGCCCGGATCTCCGCCAGCAGGTTGGAGCAGTCGTTGGACGCAGAGCCGTCCACGGCCAGTCCCACCGGCACTCCCAGTGCCAGCATATCCGGCACCCGGCACACGCCGGAGGCCAGCTTCATGTTGGACACCGGGCAATGGGCCACGCCTGTCCCCGTTTGGGCCAGCAGGCGCAGCTCCTGATCATTGAAGTGGATGCCGTGGGCATACCACACGTCCTCTCCCAGCCAGCCGCAGCTCTCCATATACGCCAGGGGCCGCATACCCACGGCCTCCAGGGTGAACCGCTCCTCGTCCTTGGTCTCGCACAGATGGGTGTGCAGCCGCACCCCCATGGACCGGGCCAGGACCGCCGACTGCTTCAGCAGGTCCGTGGTCACGCTGAAGGGCGAGCACGGGGCCAGGGCCACCTGGTGCATGGAAAACCGGGATGTATCGTGGAATTTCTCCACCAATCTCTGGCTGTCCCGCAGGATGGTGTCCACATCCTGCACCAGATCGTCCGGCGGCAGACCGCCGTCGCTTTTGCCCCGGGACATACTGCCCCGGGTGGCGTGGAACCGGACCCCCAGCAGGTCCGCCGCCCGGAACTGCTGGTCGATGAAGTGCTCCGATCCCACCTTGGGGAACACATAGTGGTGGTCCATGCAGGTGGTGCAGCCGTATTTCAGCAGCTCGCCCAGCCCCACCAGGGAGCTGTAATAGATGCAGTCCTCGTCCAGGCCCCGCCAGATCTCGTACAGGGTCCGCAGCCACGGAAACAGCTCCATTTTCTGCACCTTCGGCAGGTTCCGGGTGAAGGTCTGGTACAGATGGTGGTGGGTGTTCACCAGACCGGGGTACACAAAGCAGTGGGAGGCGTCGATGACGCGGTCCGCCGGGCGCTCCTCCGGCCCGATGTATCGGATCACGTTGTCCTGCACCAGGATGTTTTCGCCCCGCAGCACCCGGTCCTCCCGGTCCACGGTGACGATGGCCTGGGCGTTGCGGATGAGAGTGGTCGCCATAGGTCACGCTCCTTTTCTGTAAAAACCCGTTAAAGCGCAGGGTGCGCATCGCGCACCCTGCAAGACTGTCAAAAGAGGGGGGACTTTCACCATCGGAAAGGAAGATCGTTACGAAAGAAATCCATCAGGGGTGTCTTTCGTTTGCAATCACTTGTTTTTCAGAATTTTTTGAAGTTCTGAAAAACCGCCCCCAGCTTGTCAAAAATGCTTTTCGACAAGCTGGGGGTGCGCGGTGCGCACCCCCATTGGTTCCGGATGATTTACCGATAGATCTCGCCCACGGTGGGGTTGCCGGCGGCCTGCGCCTCGTCGGTGTCGATGTGCATGGTGGTGGCGCCGCCCACGTTGACGCGGACCACCACGTCGTCGAAGATCAGCTTGCGGCCCTCGCCGCCGCAGGCCACCTTGATGATCTCCTTGTCCTTAACGCCCATCTTCTCGGCGTCCTCCTGGCGGACATGCAGGTGACGCTTGGCGATGATGACGCCCTGGCTCAGCTCCACCTCGCCCTTGGGCCCGATGAGCTTACATGCGCCGGAGCCCTCCACATGGCCGCTCTCCCGGACGGGAGCGTCGATGCCCAGGGTGCGGGCGTCGGTGGCGGAGACCTCCACCTGGTCGGCCTTACGCACAGGCCCCAGAATGGACACGTTGGCCATCTCCTTCTTGGGCCCCACGATGGTCAGCCGCTCGTTGCAGGCGTACTGGCCGGGATAGGACAGGGGCTTGCGAACGGTCAGCTGATAGCCCTCGCCGAACAGCTTCTCCACCGTCTCCTGGGTCAGGTGGATATGACGGGCAGACGTTTCGATCATGAAAGACATTTTTGGTTCCTCCTATGTATGCGTATAGATATCGAATCCGTGCCGCAGCACGATTTCCGCGAAAATGCACCGGCAGTTGTTCCCCCGCCGGTATTTTCAGATTATTTTACCACATTCCGGACTTCCGTGCAAGGGAGTTATTCCATTTCCGGCGGCTTCTACAGTTATTCCATTTCCGGCGGCTTCTACAGTTATTCCATTTCCGGCGGCTTCTGCCAACAATTCTTCCTCCGGCGGCACATGGCCCGCCAGGGCGGCGTTTTTCAGCCGCCGGTCGCCGGATACCTCCCGCAGCACCCGAAGCCCCCGGGGCGCGGTGAAGCTCTGGTCCTCCCGCTGCAGCTCCACCTCCATCACCGCCAGCCGCCGCCAGAAGGGATACACGTCGATCTCGAACACCAGCCCGCCCTCCGGCAGGCAATAGCGCACCTTGTGGATGGTCACCCGCGCCGGGTCCCGCTGTGCCAGCAGGGCCTCATATTCCCGGGCGTCGATCTCCCGCTCCCGCTCCACGCAGGTGCGGTCCGTCAGGCGCTGCTTTTCGGTGTGGAAAAACTGCTCCGTTTCCCCCACCCGGCGGCGGACCCGGGCGCTGACGCCGGGCCGGGACAGCAGATACGTCTGCCATATCTCCCACCGCACCGGACACCGGTCCAGCAGGGTCCGGTCCGGCATTTCGATCAGGAATTTCCGCTCGATCTCCAATGGCTCCGTCACAGCTTCTCAAACTCCTCTCGTGTCAGCAGCAGATTCAGGGCCTCCAGCAGGCCGTTGGCCGTCAGGTGCTCCGGCAGACCCAGGTCCCGCAGCACCTGCTGCCGCCGGGCGGCGGAGTTCGGCCCCACCAGACCCTTGTCCATCATGTCCGCCTTGGTCAGGTCCCCGCCGGGGGCCGGGGCGTCCTCCCCCTCCAGGGTGGCGCCGCAGCGCCGCAGGGCCTCCAGCAGCACCTCCGGCCGCATGCCCTCCACTCCTAACTTGCCCTCCTTGCCGGGATGGCGCTTGCGCCGCTCCTTCCCGGCGATATCCGGGACATAGGCCTGCTTCAGCTGCTGGCGGGGGATGGCCCCCTTCAGGTGGTTCCGGATCACAAAGCCCGCCCCGTCCGGGTCCGTCAGCAGGATCAACCCCCGCTTTTCCGCCAGCCGCCGCAAAAACGCCAGCTTCTCCCGGTCGTTGAACACGGAAAACCCACCGGTCTCCACCACCGTGGCGTCCACCGCCTGCAAAAGGGCGTTGCGGTCATACCGCCCCTCCACCACGATGACCTCTTTTACCCGGGGCTTCATCTGCGCCCCGCCAATTCCATCAGAAACAGCTTCAATTCGTCCTCCTTCTGCTTATCCGGCATACTCATGCTCTTCATCCGCCGGTCCAGCTGCTGGCACCGCAGCACCGCCGTCCGGCACCAGTCGTGGTCCACCTTTCTGGCCGCCTGCATCAGCAGCTTGGCCGGGTAATCGCTGCTCATGTTCCACAGCTGCTTCAGCCAGAGCCGGTCCTTGCCGCCGTCCAGGGCCATTCGGGCGGTATACAGCCGCCGCAGCTCCTTGCCCACCGCCGCCAGGATCACAATGGGCTCCGTCTGCATTCGCAGCAGCTCCCCCAGTACCCGGGCCGCGTCGTCGTATTTTCCGGCGGTGATGCTGTTGGTCATGTCGAACACCTGGGCGTCCAGAATGGGGTCCGCCACGGCGTTGATGTCTGCCACGGTGATGCGCTCCCCCTTGGCATAGGCGGCGATCTTCCCGATCTCCGGCACCAGGTCTGTCATCAGCGTGCCGCAGGTGAACAGCAGATGGTCCGCCGTGGCCGTGTCGATGTCGTGGCCCTCCGCCGCGAACCGCCGCTTCATCCACCGCAGCAGCTGATCCCGCTCCTGCTGGCAGAACTCCACCTCCTGCGCGTGGTCTCCGATGGCGGCGCACAGCTTCTTCATTTTGCCGTCCCGCTTATAGGGCAGCACGTCGTATACAAACACCAACGTGCCGTATTCCGGGAAATCCCCCAGCAGATTGATCAGCAGCCCCCGCTGCCCCTCGTCCAGCCGGAACAGGTCCATATCCGTCACCACCGTCAGGGTGTGCTGGGCCATCATGGGCATGGCCTCCACCACCTCCGTCAGGTCCTGGACGGTCAGTCCCTTTCCGGAAAGCCGGTGATAGTTGAACTCCTCAAAGCCCTCCGGCACCAGCAGGGCCTTCAGCTCCTCCAGATACCGGTCCCGCAGATACGTCTCCTCTCCGTAGAAGATGTACACGTTCTCCGGGCTGCCGCTTTTGATATCCGCCCGCAGCTTTTCCAGGGCTGCGCCGCTTTTTTTCATAGCCTTTGCCGCCATTTACGTTCCTCCGTTCACTGTGACCAGGACGTTCCCCTGCCGGTCGGTGCGATACACGGTGGCCCCGTTCCGGGACAGCCGGTCCATAGCCTCCTGGGTGGGGTGGCCGTAGCTGTTGTCTCCCACGCTGATGATAGCCGTTTCCGGCCGCACATGCTGCAAAAATGCGTCGGTGCTGCTGTACCGGGAGCCGTGGTGTCCCACCACCAGCACCTCGATATCCGGCAGGTCGAACCGCTCCACCAGCTTCTTCTCCGTGTTTCCGGCCATGTCGCCGGTGATCAGGGCGTCGAAATCCCCCGCCGAGCACAGGAAGGTCAGCCCCTGCTCGTTCAGATCTCCCGCGCCCACCGGCGGATAGATGGTCAGCATGGCCTGGCCCATGGGGAACTGATAGGTGTCCGTCACCATGGTCACGGGGATGTCCAGGTCCCGGGCCAGGGCCAGCAACCGGTCCCGGACGCCATATTCATCCTGGATCTCCGGCAGCAGCAGACGATCCACCGGCATCCGGGCCAGCAGCTCCTCCAGTCCGTTGGTGTGGTCCGCATGATAGTGGGTCACCGCCACCGCCGACAGGCGGTGGATGCCCATGCTCTCCAGCTGGTCTGCCGCCCGGGCCCCGGCGCTGATATAGCTGTTGCTGGATCCGCAGTCCACCAGCACCGCCTTCTCCCGGGTATACAGGGCCACGCTCTCCCCCTGGCCCACGTCCAGGGCCATCACGGACAGGTCCCCATATTGGTGCAGTCCGGTGTTCAGGCCCACCGCCAGCGCCAGCGTCACCGCCGCCAGAACCCCGGCCACGGCGTACTTCCGCCGCCGGTCCCGGGTCAGCAGGCACCCGCCGAACATGGCGTATACATACAGCAGCCAGTATTTCAGAAAGCCGTTGGAAAAATACACCGCATGCCCCGGAGCCGAGGCCAGCACCCCGGCGACCCACAGCACATACCGCACCAGGCCGAAGCATACCCAGCCCAGCACCCGGGCCGCCGGCAGCCATACAAAGCCCACCAGCACCGTCACAAAGCCCGCCATGAAGTTCCATCCCGCCGCCGGAACGGCCAACAGGTTGCTGATGGGGGCGGTAAGGGTCAGGATGTTGAAGTAGATGGCCGTCAGCGGAATGGTGAAAACCAGAGCCGAGACGGACGCCGACACGTTGGCGCCCAGGAAGTTCACCGCCCATCGGACGGCCCGGCTTGTCCCGGTGTAGAACCGGGACAGATTCCGGTACAGCTTCGGCGACAGCCACACCAGTCCCAGGGTGGCCGCAAAACTCAGCTGCAAGCTGATGCTTCCGGCGGCAAAGGGGTTGGCCAGCAAAATCACCAGCAGCGCCGCTCCCAGGCTGGTAAGGCCGTCGCTGTCCCGCTTGAACAGGGGCGCCGCCAGCACGAAGGCCTGCATGATGCACGCCCGCACCACCGACGGCGACAGGCCCACCACCAGCATATAAAACGCCAGCACTGCCATGGATACCCCGGCGGACAGCCGCCGCCTGCTGCCCAGCAGCAGGCCCAGCAGGCTCACCAGAAACGCGCAGTGCAGGCCGGACACGGCGAACAGGTGGGAAAGTCCTGCCTGGGACATGGCCGTCTCGTCCGCCACGGACAGGCCGCCCCGGTCTCCGGTCAGCTCCGCCGTGACGAAGGCGGCGGTGGTCTCATCGTCCCAGATGGCGGCGATCTTTTCCCGCAGGGCCCGGGCCGTCCGCTGGGGCAGCCAGCGCAGGCTCCCGGCGCTGCCCGCCTCCTCCGTCACGTCCCCCTGGACATACAGCAGGGCGAACACGCCCCGGGAGGTGAAGGTGGTCACGTCGTTTTCGTGGATGCGCCCGGCGTCCTGCCAGCGGGCGTAGCCGGTGATCCGCTGTCCCGGCTCCAATCGGGACAGCTCCTGGCCGCCGTAGCAGACCGCCTTGACGCCCCGGAGCCCCTCCGGATACACCGTCACCCGGCCGCCCTGCTCCGTCAGCTGGCCGAAGTCCGCCGCGACGGCGGAAAATTCCGCCTCCCGGCCGCAGCGCTCCAGCACCGGCTGCTGCACCAGGGCCTGATACCCGCCGAAATACAGCAGACCTCCGCAGAGGGAGAACAGAATCACCGCCGCCCGCAGCCGCAGCTTGTCCGGCAGACGGCGGCGCAGCAGCACCGCCGCCAGGCCCATTGCTCCGCAGACGATTGCCGCCCACCAGGTCCACCCGGACCAGGGCAGCAGCACCGCCGCGAAAACGGCGGCGGCAAAGGACAGCGATATGGCGGCCAGCGTCCGCATGACGATTCCCTCCTCTGCAAAAATTTCTATCCGCATTATACCAGATTCCCTGTTCCGGAACAACCCCGCCGCCGCGCTTTGCGATTTTTTCCCGGACTTGTGCATGATTCCGCCGGTTCCGGCCAAACTATCCCTGTACCGCAGGTACAGAAGGAGGTGTCCGTCATGGACAAGTACCAGAACCAGAACCAGAACCAGAACCAGAACCAGAATCAGAACCAGAACCAGAACAACAACCAGAATCAGAATCAGAACACCCGTCAGAACCGCAATTCCAAGCAGAATCAGAACCAGAACAGCAATCAGAACCAGAACCAGAACCAGCGCTGACCCCCGCGACGTACAAAAAACGGCCCCCGGTACGACACCGGGGGCCGTTTGTCAGCGATTCAGTTCCGACACAGGCCGGTTCGGAGGGAAGCTTACTCCTCGTCCTCGGCGGGCTCGTCGTTCAGCAGAGCGCGGATGGACAGGGAGATCTTCTGCTTCTCCTCGTCCACGGCGGTGATCTTGGCGTCCACCATCTGGCCCTCGGACAGAACGTCACCGGGCTTCTCGATGCGGCGGTCCGCGATCTGGGAGATGTGGATCAGACCATCCACGCCGGGCACGACCTCGGCAAAGGCGCCGAAGGTCATCAGCTTCACGATGCGGACGTTGGCCACATCGCCCACCTTATAGCTGTTCATGAAGGTGTCCCAGGGGTTGCAGGAGTGATCCTTGACGCCCAGGGAGATCTTGTGCTTCTCGGGATCGAAGGAGATGACGTACACATCCAGGGTGTCGCCCACGGAAACCACCTCGGCGGGATTCTTGATGCGGGACCAGGACAGCTCGGAGATATGTACCATACCGTCCACGCCGCCGATGTCCACAAACACGCCGTAGCTGGTCATGGACTTCACGGTGCCGGTGTAGTGCTTGCCGACCTCGATGTTGTTCCAGATCTCCGCCTGGGCGGCCTGACGGGCCTCATAGGTCACGGCCTTGATGGAGCCGACGACGCGGCGGCGGGCACGGTTGACCTCGGTGATCCGCAGGGACACGGTCTGGCCGATCATCTCGGACAGATCGGCGCCGCGGGGCTGGCCGCTCTGGGAAGCGGGCACGAACACGCGCACGCCCTTGACGTTGACGACGATGCCGCCCTTGTTCTCCTCGGTGACCTTGCCCTCCAGGGTGGTCTTGTTCTCGCGGGCCTCCTCAATGTCCTCCCAGACCTTCACGGCGTCCAGGCGCTTCTTGGACAGCATGGCATAGCCCTCCACGTCGTTGACGCGGATGATGTAGGTCTCGATCTCGTCGCCGACCTTCACCACGTCCTCGGGCTTCACGTTGGGATCAGCGGACAGCTCGTCCACGGCAATGTAGCCGGCCTGCTTGCAGCCCAGGTCCACCTGAACCTCGGTGGGACCAACAGCCGTCACGATACCGGTTACCTTCTCTCCTGTATTTAAAGTCTTGAAAGATTTGTCCAGCAGCTCCTCGAAGCTCTCTTCCTTGATTTCGTTGTTCTTGATTTCTTCGCTCATCGTTGTATATACCTCCTTAATGATGCCCGCCGGTGTGGACGCGCCGGCCGTAAGTCCCGCCAATGAACATCCAATAAAAAGGTCCGGTGTAAGCTCCTCCGCCCCCTCGATCTGGTACACTCTGGGGCACAGCTCACGGCAAATCTCTGTCAAATGTTTGGTGTTGGCACTTTTACGATCTCCGACCACGACCATGACGTCCACCCGGGAGGCGATCTCCGCCGCCTCGGACTGACGTCTATGCGTAGCATCACATATTGTATCAAATAATTCCGCGTTTGTACACAGTTTTTTTAGAATTTTTTTTGAACTTTCCCAGATGCTCCGGACGCAGGTGGTCTGGGCCACCGCCGTCAGGGGCAGGTCCCGGCGGGCCGGGTCCTCCAGCAGCCACCGCTCCAGCTCCTCCGGCCCCGGAAACACCAGGGTCCCGTCCCACCAGCTGGCCGCGCCCATGACCTCCGGGTGATGGGGCTCGCCGATGACCAGGGGCATGCGCCCGGCCTGACCGGCCCGGGACACGATATGCTGGATGTGCAGAACGTTGGGACAGGTGGCGTTGACGCACCGGGCCCCCATGGCCTCCAGCCGCTCCAGCACCTGCCGGGTCTCCCCGTGGGAGCGGATGATCACCGTATCCCCCGGGCGGACCTCATCCGGGGAATCCACCTGGCGGGCTCCCAGCTGCTCCAGCCGGGCCACCACGTTGGCGTTGTGGATGATGCTGCCCAGCATGACGCAGCCGCCGGTCTCCCGGGCGGTCTTCTCCGCCAGCTCCACGGCCCGGCGGACGCCGTAGCAGAAACCGGCGCTTTTCGCCTGGATCACCGGCATACGATCCCTCCCAATGCATAGGCCCGCCGCATGATCTCGTCGGCGTTGGCCTGGTATTCCTCCGCCGTGCCCTTGCGTCCGGTGTACACCGGGGTATAGGGCCGGCCGATGATGATGTGCACCCGATGGAACAGGCGCTTTTTCGTGTCGATGAACATGGGCACCATGTCCACCCCGGAGCGAATGGCCATCATGGCCGCGCCGCCCTTGACCTCCGCCTGTCCCGGGTTCTTCACCCGGGTGCCCTCCGGGAAAATCAGCAGGTTCCAGCCCTGCTTCAGGCTCTGGATGGCGGTTTTCACCGCCTGGATGTCCGAGTTGCCCCGATCCACGGCAAACACGCCGATGGCCTTGAGAATGCTGCCCAGGATGGGAATCCGCAGCAGCTGCTTTTTGGCCATGATCCGCAGGGGATAACCCGTCCATATGGCTGCCACGAACAGGACCGGGTCCCAGGCGCTGCTGTGGTTGGCGCAGAGCATCACCGGCCGGTCCTCCGGCAGATTTTCCGTCCCCTCCAGGGAAATGGGGAACAGGAACCGCACCAGCGGCCCCAGGATTTTCTGAATCCGGACAAAATGCGGATTTTTCACAGCTTTGCCCGCCTCCTTATGGTCTCCAGCAGCAGGCGCAGACTCTCCTCAAAGGTCAGGGCGCCGGTGTCCAGCTCCACGGCGTCCTCCGCCCGGCGCAGCGGGGCGATGGCCCGGTGGGTATCGGCATAGTCCCGGTCCACGATCTCACGGAGCACCTGGTCATAGGGCTGGGAGGTGCCGCGCTGCTCCAGCTCCCGGAAGCGGCGCATGGCCCGCACCTCCGGCGCGGCGGTGAGGAAAATCTTCACCGTGGCATCCGGCAGCACCACCGTGCCGATGTCCCGGCCGTCCATGATGACGCTGTGACGCCGGGCCTGCTCCCGCTGCAGCTCCAGCAGGAAGTCCCGCACCGCCGGAATGGCGGAGACGATGGAGGCGTACCGGGACATCTCCGGCAGGCGGATCTGATCCGTCACGTCCTCCCCGGCCAGCATCATCCGCTGCAGGCCCGCCTGGTCATAGCGCATTTCCAGCTGCATATCCGGCAGCACCGCCGCCACGGCTCCGGCGTCCGACGGGTCGATCCCCCGGCGGTACACCCCGTATCCGATGGTGCGGTAAATGGCCCCGGTGTCCACATAACAGATGCCCAGCGCCGCTGCCGCCGCCTTGGCCAGGGTGCTCTTTCCGGCCCCGGAGGGGCCGTCTATGGCTACGGAATATTTTTCGGCCATGCTCATTCTCCTTCCGCCACGGCGGCGCTTGTCCCCGCCAGATGCCCGGTGGACCAGGCGATCTGCAGGTTGAAGCCGCCGGTATAGGCGTCAACATCCAGTATTTCCCCGGCAAAATAAAGCCCCGGGGTCAGCTTTGATTCCATGGTAGACGGCTGCACCTGGTTCACCTTCACGCCGCCGGAGGTGACGATAGCTTCCGCCACCGGTCTCGGTCCGGTAACGGACACAGTGAAGCCCTTCAGCATCTCCTCCAGTGCCCGGCGCTGGGCCTTGGTCACGGAGTTGGCCTTCAGCCCCGCCGGGATCTCCAGCCGCTCCAGTATCACCGGCACCATGCTGTGGGGTACCAGGCCAGCCAGTATCTTCTCGAAGTCCCGGTTGGGATTCTCCCCCAGGTCCCGCAGGATGCGGGCCTCCAGCTTCTCCCGGTCCAGCGCCGGCTTCAGGTCGATGGACAGGCGGTACTGCTCCCGGTCCCAGTGCCGCAGGTGGGCGCTGGCGGACAGCACCAGAGGTCCCGACACGCCGAAGTGGGTGAACAGCAGCTCGCCGAAATCCCGGAACTGTACCTTATTCTTTCCGTTCAGGGCCGTCAGCTCCACATTTTTCAGGGCCAGGCCCTGCATCCGGCGACAGGCGTCGTCCCCGCTGACCAGAGGCACCAGGGAGCCGCAGGGCAGCACGATCTCGTGGCCCAGGTCCCGGGCCATGCGATATCCGTCGCCGGTGGAGCCGGTGGCGGGATAGCTGACGCCGCCGGTAGCCAGGATCACCGCCTCCGCCGGGTAGGTTCCCTGCTGTCCGGTGACGCCGCAGACCCGGCCCCCGTCCGTGTCCACGGATACGGCCCGGTCCCGGACCCACTTCACGCCCAGCCTTTCGCACCGGCGGCGCAGGGCCCCGGAAACGTCGAAGGCGCAGTCCGACTGGGGAAACACCCGGTTGCCCCGCTCGGTTTTCAGGGGGACGCCCAGCTTCTCAAAAAAGGCCATGGCGTCCCGGCTGTCGAACCGGGCGAAGGCCCCGTACAGAAACCGCCCGTTCCGGGGGATGTTCTGCAGAAGCTCCTCCCGGGAGCAGTTGTTGGTCACGTTGCACCGGCCCTTGCCGGTGATGTTCAGTTTTTTGCCCAGACGGTCGTTGGGCTCCAGCAGCGTCACCTGTCCGCCGCCCTCGGCGGCGGCGATAGCCGCCATCAGTCCGGCGGCTCCTCCGCCCACCACCGCGATACGCTTATGATTCATCTTCCGTTTTCCCGAATATGTTGTATTTGGACCAGACATTCTCCAGCTGGGAGAAGGTGCCGGATACTTCCTCGTTTTTCTGCCGCCCCACCGCCACGATCAGTGCGTTCAGCAGGCTCAGGGGAGCAGCCATGGAGTCCACAAAGGAGATCATGTCGCTGCGCACCAGCAGCGACACCGTGGCCATCCGGTAAAGGGGCGACATCTGCCCGTCGGTGATGGCCACCACGTCGGCGCCCCGGTCCCGGGCATACTCCACGGCGTGGATGGCCATCTGGGAGTACCGGGGGAAGCTGATGCCCACCAGCACATCCCCGGGGCCGATCTGGCTGAGCTGCTCGAAGATCTCGCCGGCGGCGGCATTCTGCACCAGGGTAACGTTCTTGAACATCAGGTGCAGATAAAAGTTCAGATACCCCGCCAGAAACGCCGATGACCGCACGCCCATCAGATAGATATGGCTGGCCGTCAGCAGCCGGTCCACCACCTGGTCAAAAGCGGCCCGGTCCACGCTTTCGATGGCGGTGTGGATGCTGTTCATGTCCCGCTGCATCACGCCGGTGAGCACATCCTGCTCCTGCATCTGATCCCGGGACACCTGGATGCGCTGCAGGGACGTGAGCTTGCCCCGGACCAGCTCCTGCAGGGCACGCTGCATATTGGGATACCCGTCGTACCCCAGCTGGGAGGCGAACCGCACCACCGTGGACTCGCTGACCTGGGCCTTGCGCCCCAGGTGCCCGGCGGTCATAAACGCCGCCTTGTCATAATTCATCAGAATATAGTCGGCAATGCGCTTCTGCCCCCGGGAAAAGCTGTCCGTCCGGCTTCGTATGGTCTGGAGCACGTTTTTGCTCACGACTTCTCGCTTCCTTCCAAATCGCGCAGCTCCTGCTGCGTCAGATACCGCCACTGCCCCACTGGCAGGTCCCCCAGCGTCAGCGTGTGCTCCCGCACCCGCTGCAAGCGCCGCACCGCCAGTCCCGCCTGGCGGCACATCCGGCGGATCTGGCGGTTTTTTCCCTCATGGATGGTGACGGACAGGGCGGCCTTGCTGCCGTCCCGCCATAGTTCCCGGACCCGGGCCGGGCGGATGCGCTCCCCCTCCAGGTCCCGGATGGCGGCCAGCCGTCCGGCGGCCCCCTCCACCGGGCCCGTCACCGTGACCCGGTATTCCTTCTCGATCTGGTGGCTGGGGTGCAGCAGCCGCTGCATCCAGGCCCCGTCGTTGGTCATCAGCAGCAGGCCCTCGGAGTCCATGTCCAGCCGCCCCACGGGGTACACCCGCGCGCCGCAGCCGGACACCAGCTCCGCCGCCGTCCGCCGTCCCCGCTCATCGGACAGGGTGGTGACATAGCCCCGGGGCTTGTTCAGCATCAGGTACACCCGGCGGGTGTCCCGCCGCAGGGGCTGGCCGTCCACCGTGACGATGTCCGACTCCGGGTCCGCCTGGTCTCCCAGGGCGGCGGACTGTCCGTTGACCCGGACCCGGCCCTGCCGCAGCAGCTCCTCCGCCGCCCGGCGGGAGCATATCCCGGCAGCCGCTATGATCTTTTGCAGTCGCTCCTTCACGGCGTATCCTCCCGGCGGTGGTCCGCCGTCTCCTGCCCGGCGGGTTGGGCAAAGCCCCAGTCATACAGGGCGGCATGATCCGCCCAGTCGTTGCCGTCCTGCAGGGTGACAGCCACCAGCCGCCGGCCGTCCCGTTCAGCAGCGCTGACCAGGGTCCGTCCCGCGGCTCTGGTGTAGCCGGTCTTCATGCCGATGCACCCGGGCACCGCCCGCAGAAGCCGGTTATGATTGGTCATGGTGCGCCCGCCGATGGTAACGCTCCGGGTGGAGCACAGGCGCACAAAGGTATGGTTCCCGGCGGCATAGGCCGCCAGACGGGCCATGTCCCGGGCGGTGGAGTAGTGGGCCTGACCGTCCAGGCCGCTGGGGTTTTCAAAGGAAGTGTCCTCCATCCCCAGCTCCCCTGCCAGGCCGTTCATCCGCCGGACAAAGGATGCCGTCCCGCCGCAGCCGTCGGCCAGGGCCTCCGCCGCGTCGTTGCCGGAGCACAGCAGCAGGCCGTACAGCAGCTCCTCCACCGTCACCCGCTCTCCGGGCTTGAGGTACATGGAGGAGCCCTCTGTCATGTGTTCCTGCTTTACAGTGATGACGTCCGTAGGCGAGGCGCGTTCCAGCGCCACCAGGGCCGTCATGATCTTGGTGGTGCTGGCGATGAGCATCCGCTGGCCGCCGTTGTGGTCAAACAGCACCTGCCCGGTGTCCGCGTCCATCAGCACGGCGGCAGAGGCGCTGGTGGACACACCCCACACCCGAACCGGCATCAGGCTCCACAGCAACGCCAGACCCACCAGCAGCCACGTCCGTTTTCTCACAGAGATCACCCCATATCCACAGCGATGACCTCATTCTATTCACTCAGTACGTTTCTTTTTCCGCCTTCTTCTTGTCGATGAAGCTCTCCACCCGGTCCATGACCTGGGGCACCAGATCGATGACCCGGTCCACGGTGCCCACGGCGGGCAGCGCCACGGGCATCACCCGGGTCACGCCGTCCTTCACCACCAGGAACGCCACCGGCTCCACCTTCACGCCGGCAGTGCTGGCGCCGCCGAACTTGGGGGCCTGCTTGCCGTAATCGCCGCCGCCGCAGCCGAAGCCGAAGCTCAGCCGGGACACGGGGATCAGGGTCACGCCGTCGGGGGTCTGGATGGGCTCGCCGATGATGGTATTGGAGTCCACCATATCGCGGATCTTGCTCATGGACGCCTCCATCAGCTCCGTCAGGGAATTGTTCTTTCTCTCGTTGTTTTCCATGGGTGTCATCCTTTCTTATCGTTTTCAGGCGTTTTCGCACCGTCGGTTTCTTCCGTCTTCTGGACCGTCTGGGCCTGTTCGGCCTGCGCGGCCGCCTCCCGCAGCTTCTTCTCCTTCTTCCACCGCAGCAGCCACTTCAGTGCCGGGATACCGAAGGCAAAGCCGATGGCAAACAGATCCCTGATCTGGAAGAAAAGGCCGATCTCTCCCTCTGCCCTGGTCTCCCGGGCGTTATAGTCCACGTCCAGGTGAATATACGGGTCCGGGATACGCATCAGCTCCTCCAGCCGGGGCATAAACGTCCACACCGCCGCGCTGACCCAGCCGTAGGTCTCGGCAGACGCCGCCGGGTCCTCCTCCCCGCCCAGGATCACCGACACCTGCATGGGATCAATGCGCAGCCGCTGCCGGGTCTTTCGCAGGGCCCCTTTCAGGGACTGCCACAGGTACGGCAGCGCCGACCGGATATCGCCGGGCGTCAGGCCCAGCTTCCGCTTCTCCCGGGGCGCTGCCTTCTGCTTTTCGGGCGGATTCTTTTTCTCCTTGTGCTTTTTCTGTTTTTTGGGCTTTTTCGGGGGACTCGGCACGATCTGTATCCGCACAGGCCCCGCTGCGGCGGTAACGCGCAGCTCGTCGCCGAAGGCAATGCGCACCCCTACCCGCAGAAACAGCGCCGCCACGATCAGTGCCAGCAATATGCCCAGTATCCACAGCGCGACCATGCAGGGTCCCCCTTCCTGTAATTATTGTTCCGGCTCCTGAACGGCGCCGTCGTCATTCAGCCGCAGCTGTCCGTCGGCCTCCAGGCCCGGGATCTCCGGTAGATCGTCCAGCGAGTTCAGATGAAATGCCCGCAGAAACGCCTTGGTGGTGCGGTACAGCCGGGGCCGTCCCGGCACCTGCAGCCGCCCGCACTCCTCGATCAGGTGCCGGTCCAGCAGCAGGCCCACGGTGTAGGCGCTGTCCACGCCGCGAATTTGGTCCACATAGGCCCGGGTGGTGGGCTGATAGTAGGCGATGATGGTCAGCACCTCCAGGGCCGGCTGGGACAGCTTCGCAGGCTTGCGGATCTCGAAGGCCCGGCGGATCAGGTCGGCGTACTCCGGGGCGGAGCACAGCTGCCAGGTATCCTCCATCCGCACCAGGCGCATACCCCGGCGCTCGTAGCTGTAGTAGTCCGCCAGGCGGCGCAGCACCTGGTCCACGGTGTCCCGGTCCAGGTCCAGGGCCACGGCGATGCGGTCCGCCGCCACCGGTTCCCCGGAGGCGAAGAGGATTCCCTCCACCGCGGCCTCTATTTCTTTCATTTCCATTGCTTCCATGTTTTATTCCTCGGTGTTTTCCGGGTCCTCCCGGCAGGTAACGGTGCAATCGGCGGCGGGTCCGGCCAGCCGGATGATCCGGCTGCGGCACAGCTCCAGCACCGCCATAAACGTGGCCACCAGCTCGCTGCGGCTGCGGCTGCCCCGGAACAGCAGCAGAAACCGGGTGATGCCGCCTTCTTTCAGCCGCCGGACGATCTCCTTGGCCTTCTGCTCCACGGAATAGGGCTCCCGCCGGACGATCTCGTCAAAGGCCCGCAGAGGCGGCGTTTCCGCCTGGCCCCGGCGGTCGGTGACCTCCTGCATGGCGATGACCAGGTCGGCGGGCTGCTGGTCGTATTCATATACCTTGCCCCGCTCCATAGGCTCGGGGTCCCGGGTCAGGATGCTGCGGCCAAACTCGCCCATGGGGCCCAGCAGCTCCGCCAGGCGGCGTACCCGGGCATAGGCCTCGCCCCGCTGGCGCTCCGCCAGAGACTGGATCAGGGCGTCCATCTCGTTTTTTGCCTCCTCGTCCTCCAGGGACAGGAGCATCCGGGTCTTGATATACATCAGATGGGCGGCCATGGTCACAAACTCGCTGGCCACCTCCAGGTCCATCTCCTTGCGCCGGTCCAGATAGGCCAGATACTGGTCCAGGATCAGGGCAATGGGGATGTCCTGTATCTCGATTTTATTCTTGCTCAGCAGAAACAGGATCAGGTCCAGAGGCCCCTCGAAATCCTGAAGCTCCTCTTTTCCCTGAACCACCTTTTCCAGCTTATAAATGGGACTTTCCAATTGCCTGTACCCTCTTAAAAGCCGACCACGCGGCAGAATAGCTCATAGGTCCACTGGATGGCGGCGCTCATCCATCTGTCCCCCACGCCCAGCAGCACCACCGCCCACAGCAGGAGCATGCCGTATCGCTCGTAGCGCAGCATGGTGTTGTAGGCCCGGTCGGGCAGCAGAGAAAACAACACCTTGCTGCCGTCCAGCGGCGGAATGGGGATCAGGTTAAACAGCCCCAGACCCAGCGACAGGATGGCCGTGGTCAGCAGGAACGTCAGAAGCCTCTGATTCGCTTCAGAATACGGGGCATAGTCATACACCAGCCGTCCCGCAAACAGCAGCACCAGCGCCAGCAGGAAGTTGGACATCGGCCCGGCCAGCGCCGTCAGGGCCATGCCCTGCTTGGGCCGGCGGAAATACCGGGGGTCCACCGGCACAGGCTTGGCCCAACCGAAGCCCACCGTTACCATCATCAGCAGGCCGAACCAGTCGATGTGCCGCAGAGGGTTCAGGCTCAGCCGCCGGGCCCGCTTGGCAGTGGGGTCTCCCAAAGCCAGCGCCGCCAGCCCGTGGCACGTTTCATGCACCGTCAGGCACAGAAACACCGACACCAGCCGCAGCAGCAGATCCCACAGGGAGCCGAAGTCCAGCGCATTCCACAAATTTTCCAGATATCCCACAGGGCTTCCTCCCCAAAATAGCATTCAGGTGCATTATATCAGAAATTCCCTTCGATTACAAGCAAAAAAGAACAGCCGCCCTCACGGGGCGGCTGCTCTGCCGATATTTGGGCGTTTTCTCAGAGCTTCCGCACCGCCACGTCGCACAGCTGCACGCCGATGCCCCGGCTGCGGACGGCCTGGTTTCCCTTATCCAGCAGCTTTTCGCGATTTTTGGTCACCAGCTGCACCAGCAGCTGGTCCTTCTGCTCCTGGCTCATGGTCCCCAGTACCGTCCGGGCCACGGAGGCCGCCACGTCCGGATTCCCGGCCAGGACGTTTCCCAGGATGCCGCCCTTTTCCTCCCGGCGCAGCTTCTCCGCCACCGCAGGGATCAGATACTCCGCAATGGAGTCATAGTCGATGTCGTCCACCAGAATACGCAGTTCTAACATAGGTTCTCCTTTTGTAAAAAACGGGCTGGGTTTCACGCCCAGCCCGGTTGCTGTTTCGTTACGCCTTGGGGCCTGCGGCCACCACTTCCGCGCTCATGCGGGTATACTTCTTGAAATTCTCCACAAAGCTGGCCGCCAGCTTCCTGCAGCTGGCCTCATAGGCCGCCTGATCCTCCCAGGTGTTGGCGGGGATCAGCAGCTCGCTGGGCACGCCCTCGATGGAGGTGGGCACCTGGACGCCGAAGGTGGGGTCGGTGACGAACTCCGCCTTCTCGATCTCGCCGGTCAGGGCGGCGGTGACCATGGCCCGGGTGTAGCGGAGCTTCATGCGCTTGCCGGTGCCGTTCCAGCCGGTGTTCACCAGATAGACCTTTGCGCCGGACTTTTCCACCTTGTCCGCCAGCATGGCGGCGTATACGGAGGGATCCAGGGGCAGGAAGGGCTCGCCGAAGCAGGTGGAGAAGGTGGGCACCGGCTCGGTGACGCCGATCTCAGTGCCGGCCACCTTGCTGGTGAAGCCGGAGACGAAGTAGTACATGGCCTGGTTCTTATCCAGCTTGCTGATGGGAGGCAGCACACCGTAGGCGTCCGCCGTCAGGAAGATCACCGTCTTGGGCACGCTGGGACTCATGCCGGAGAGCTCTGCATTGGGGATGTACTCCACAGGATAGCCCACCCGGCTGTTCACCGCCAGGGAATCGTCGTCGAAGTCGAACTCCCGGGTGTCGGGGTCCATGACCACGTTCTCCACCAGCGCGCCGAAGCGGATGGCGTTGTAGATCTCCGGCTCGCCCTCGGGAGAGAGGTTGATGCACTTGGCGTAGCACCCGCCCTCGAAGTTGAACACGGAGTCGTCGGCCCAGCCGTGCTCGTCGTCGCCGATGAGCTTGCGGGCGGGATCGGCGGACAGGGTGGTCTTGCCGGTGCCGGACAGGCCGAAGAACACGGCAGAGTCGCCGTCCTTGCCGATGTTGGCGGAGCAGTGCATGGGGAACACCCCCTGCTTGGGCAGAACGTAATTCATCACGGAGAACACGGACTTCTTGATCTCGCCGGCGTACTGGGTGCCGCAGATCACCACCAGATGGGCCTCGTAGTCCACCAGGATGGCGGCCTCGGAGCGGGTGCCGTCCACCTCGGGGATGCACTTGAAGCCGGGGGCGGCAATGATGGTATAGTCCTCACGGAAGCTCTCCAGCTGGTCCGCCGTGGGGCGGCGCAGCAGCTGGTGGATGAACAGATTCTGGCTGGCCAGCTCGTTGACGATGCGGAAGGCCTTGGTATACTTGGGGTCCGCTCCGGCGAAGCCGTCGAAAATGAACACGTCCTTATTCTGCAGATACGCCGTGACCTTGGCATAGATGGCGTCGAACCGGGCCTTGTCCATGGGGCGGTTCACCTTGCCCCAGGCGATGTCGTCATGAATGGCGGGGGTGTCCACGATGAACTTGTCGTTGGCGCTGCGGCCGGTGTACTTCCCGGTCTTGACCACCAGGGCTCCGGTGTTGGACAGGGTGCCCTCCCCCCGGCGCAGAGCGTGCTCCACCAGCTGCGCCGGTGTCAGATTGCGGTACACCGCCCCGGCGTTGATGATGCCCAGCTTTTCCAGTCCGTATGTTTCCATGTGTCGTTCCTCCTCAAATTGTTCCAGTTTGTTCCGGTTGTTGTTATTTTCGCAGGGCCTGTACGGCGGCCCGCAGGGCGTCCACGTGCTCCTGGGTGGTGGCCCAGCTGGCGCAGAAGCGCACGCCGGAATGGGTCTTATCCACCCGCTCCCAGTATTCATAGCCGAAGTTCTTCCCCAGCTCCGCCAGCTCATCGTCCGGCATAATGGGGTACTGCTGGTTGGTGGGAGAGTCAAACAGCAGCGGATAACCGGCGGACACGAAGATGTCGCGAATCTGATAGGCCATCTCGTCGGCGTGGCGGGAAATCTTAAAGTACAGATCGTCGGTGAACAGGGCGTCAAACTGGATGCCCAGCAGACGGCCCTTGGCCATGCGGCCGCCCCGCTGCTTCATGATGAAGCGGAAATCCTTCTTCAGCGCCGGGTTCATGATCACCACGGCCTCGCCGAACAGGGCTCCCACCTTGGTGCCGCCGATATAGAACACGTCGCACAGGCGGGCGATCTCCGGTATGGTCAGCTCAGAGCCGTCGGCCATAACCCCGTAGCCCAGCCGGGCCCCGTCGATGAACAGCGGCAGGCCGTATTTCCGGCAGGTGTCGTACAGAGCCGTCAGCTCCGCCTTGGAATACAGGGTGCCGCCCTCGGTGGGGTGGGAGATATACACCATGCCGGGCTGGACAATGTGCTCGGTGGACTCGTCGTTCCGGTGCCACTCCACATAATCCTGCACCTGCTGGGCGGTGATCTTCCCCTCTGCCGCAGGCAGGGTGATGACCTTGTGGCCGGTTGACTCGATGGCCCCCGCCTCGTGGCAGTTGATGTGTCCGCTGTCGGCGGACAGCACACCCTGCCAGGGCCGCAGAATGGAGGCGATCACGGTGGTGTTGGTCTGGGTGCCGCCCACCAGGAAGTGCACATCGGCCTCCGGCGCCTGGCAGACGGCGCGGATTTTCTCCCGGGCCGCCGCGCAGTATTGGTCCTCGCCGTAGCCCACGGTCTGCACCATATTGGTCTCGTTGAGCCGCGCCATCACGCTGGGATGAGCGCCCTCCAGATAGTCGCTGTTGAAATAGATCATGGGAGCTTCTCCTTTATTCTTTATACTTTCTCCATCATATCCCAGTGGGGCGCATTTGTAAAGAGATATTCTTACTTGAACCCATTTACCTGCACCCAGGCCCGGACATGGTCCACAAACCGCTGGGTGGAGTTGGACAGGGCCTTCTCGTCCTTGACGCCGATGGCAATGCGCCGGTAAAAGGCCTTGGGCGGCTGGCAGACCACCAGCGGATAGGGACTGTGGCGCACCATCAGCTCCGGCAGCAGGCTGATGCCCAGGCCGTTGGACACCATGGACAGAATGGTCCGGTCCTCCCGTGCGATATATCGCACATGGGGCCGCACGCCCATTTCGTCGAAGGCGGCCCGGATTTCGTAATCGTCTCCCTCCTCCAGCTGGATCACCGGCTCCGTGGCCAGGGCCTCCACCGGGAAGGGGTCGCTGTTGGCCAGGGGATGACCGCAGGGCACGATGACCTTCAGCTGGTCCAGGTGCAGGGGGTACACCTGCAGTCCCTTCAGGGACGGCATCCGCAGAAATCCGCAGTCCGCCTGCCCGGTGATGATCAGCTCCTCGATCTGGTCGTAGAAGTCGCAGGTCTGAATTTCGAACTCGATGGCCGGATACAGCTTGCTGAAAGCCTTCAGAATCATAGGCAGCCACTGGGCGGAGACGCTGGAAAACGAGGCCACTTTCACAAGGCCCGCGTCCATGCCCCGCAGGTCCGCCGCCTGCTGGGCCAGTCGGTGATATTCCGTGCAGAGCTGCTGAATCTGCGGAAGCAGGGCCCGGCCGTCGCCGGTCAGGGTCACGCCGCCCCGGTTCCGGCTCAGCAGGGTCACCCCCAGCTCCTCCTCCAGGGAGCTGATGGCGTGGCTGATCCCGGACTGGGAGAAGTTCAGCTCCTCCGCCGCCTTGGTAAAGCTGCCGCATTCCACAGTTTTCAGGAAAATCTGGTATTTTGTGGCGTTCATTGCCCTCACCTGCCTCTTTTCTGATGTTTTCCCTATTGTACACCCTTTTTTTCATGACTTCAATCGAAAATATGCGTTTTACAAATGTAAAATTCTATGATATCCTACCCATGGACTTGAGGAAAGAGAGGAGAAATCGAAAATGGCTCTGATTACAAAGATGCATCGCTGTGCCTTCTGCGGCAGCAGTGAGGTGACGGTTTCCGAAAATGGGACCTATACCTGCCGCGACTGCGGCAAGACCGCCGACCACGGTATGCCGGCCGCCGATGTGGAGGCTGTCAACCGGATTCTGATGACCGGCGGCGACGCCGAGACCGCCGAGGAGCTGCGGCGGCGCTACCCCCGTCTGAACCTGACCACCTGGTCCAAGGAGAATCGCCTTCAGTTCTGATTTTGCAGCCGAGAGCGGCTATGGTTTACCTCCTTCGCCGCTGAAAATACCTGGCAGCGCCTGCTGCCCATCTTTTCCATGGGGATTTTCCTACCCCAAACATAACAAACAGCCGCGCTTGGGCATGCGCGGCTGTTTGTTATATAATGAGGGATTCAAACGGGATACCCGGTTCGAGACGCCGGATATCCCGTTTTTCATCGTCAGTTTTTTCGGCAGTGCCAGGTCAGCTCCAGGAGGTTCAGAGGCAGCAGCCCATCACACATACCGCTGGGTCAGCACGTCGAACACGCCCCGGGTGGTCAGCCGCAGGGACGGGATCACCGGCAGAGCCATGAAGCTCAGGGTCATGAAGGGGTCAATGCCCCGGGACACGCCCAGCCGGAAGGCCTCGTCCTTGGCGGCCTCCAGGGCGCTGTTCACCATCACCAGGCTGTCGTCGGACATGATGCCCGCGATGGGCAGGGCCACCTCGCCCAGGATCTGGCCGCCGTCCATTACGGTGATGCCGCCGCGATTCTCCACAATCCGGTTGGCGGCGGCGGCCATGTCCTCCTCAGAGGTGCCCACCACGATGATGTTGTGGCTGTCGTGGCTGATGGAGGTGGCCACGGTGCCGTGCTTGAGACCGTAGCCCTTGATATAGCCCAGGCCAATGTGGTGGGTGTTCTTATGCCGCTCGATTACGGCGATCTTGAGAATGTCCTGCTCCAGGTCGATGTGGTCGGCATAGCCCGCGTCCTCGGACACGATCTCGCCGGGCACCATGCCGATAACGGCGTGGGGGCGCTTGTCGGTGAAGTCGGCGGCGGACAGAGGGGCCACATGGAAGGTGTCGTGGGCCCGCTTGACCAGATAGGGGTCGATCTCCGGGGTGTCGAAGTCCCGCAGGACGCCGTCGTACATGAGCTTGCCCTTCTTATAGACCATCTCGATCTCGAAGTTCTCCCAGTTGTCGATGACCACAAAGTCCGCCAGATACCCGGGGGCGATGGCGCCGCGGTTGTTCAGCAGGAAGTACCGGGCGGCGGTGTACCCGGCGGCCTTCACCGCCATGATGGGGTCCGCGCCCAGGGAGATGGCCTTTTTGACGATGTAGTCGATGTGGCCCTTTTCCAGCAGGTCGTTGGGGTGCTTGTCGTCGGTGCAGAACATGCAGCGCTCGATGTATTTCTCGCACAGCAGGGGGGCCAGGGCCTCCAGGTTCCGGGCGGCGGTGCCCTCCCGGATCATAATGAACTGTCCCCGCTCCAGCTTGGCCATGGCCTCCTCCACGTTGGAGCACTCATGGTCGGAATACACGCCGGCGGCGATATAGGCGTTCAGGTCGTTGCCGGTAAGGCCCGGGGCGTGGCCGTCGATCTTCTTGTGGTGGGCCTGGGAGGCCACGATCTTTTCCACCACCTGGCTGTCGCCGTTGATGATGCCCACAAAGTTCATCATCTCCGCCAGACCCTGGACCCGGGGATGGTCATAGAAGGAGTCGATGGCCCGATAGTCCAGATTGGCTCCGGACTCGTCCAGGGGCGTGGCCGGAACGCAGGAGGGCAGCATGAACCGCACGTCCACCGGCAGGTCCTCGGTGGCCTGGAGCATATACTCGATGCCATCGGTGCCCATGACGTTGGCAATTTCGTGGGGATCGGTGATGACGGTGGTGGTGCCGTGGGGCAGCACGGCCTTGGCAAACTCCTTGGGGCTTACCAGGGAGCTTTCCAGGTGAATATGGGCGTCGATGAAGCCCGGCAGCACAATCTTGCCGCCTACGTCCGCCTCCACCTTGCCGTGGTATTCGCCCATGCCCACAATGAGCCCCTCGGCCACGGCGATGTCCCCGCGGCACAGCTCGTTGGAGAACACGTTGACGTAGGTAGCGTTTTTCAGCACCAGGTCTGCCGGGACACGGCCCGCCGCCACGTCGATGACATGGAGCTTCTTGTTGAGCTTGCGGTTGATTTTCCCTGCGTAGCTTTCCTTCACAGCCATGACGAAATCCTTCCTTTCTCCCGCACAGAGCGGAAACGAAACTGCAAAAGCGTTATCTCTTTTGTTAATTTCTCATATTACCACAACTAATGCCGCTTGTCCACTGTTTTTTCGGGAAAATCACAGCCCCAGCAGGAGCTTTGCCTTCAGCACGGCGGTGACGGTTTTGCCGTCCTGAATCTCGCCGCTGAGGCACCGCTGCACCAGCTCCTGAAAGGGGATGCGCCGGACGGACAGGAACTCGTCCTCGTCGGGATGGGTGTCGCCGAAGGTCAGGCCCCGGGCCAGGTACAGATGCAGCACCTCGTCATAGCAGCCCGGGGAGGCGATGATCTGCCCCAGGGGCTGCCAATCCGCCGCCGTGGCCCCCACTTCCTCCTTCAGTTCCCGCTGGGCGGTGACGAAGGGCTCCTCGCCGGGCTCCCGCTTCCCGGCAGGGATCTCCAGCAGCGTCCGGGAGAAGGCATAGCGGTACTGGGTCACCATGGGAACGCAGCCGTTTTCGTCCAGGGCCAGGATCCCCACGCCGCCGGGGTGCTCCACCACCTCCCGCAGGGATGTTTTCCCGTTGGGCAGGGCCACCGTGTCCACCCGCAGCCGAAGGACGCGGCCCTTGTATACCTCCCGGCTTTCCAGGCATTTTTCCGTCAGATCCATTGTCAGAACTCCTCTCTGTGTTTATTATTTTTGCCATCATACACTCGTTGGACCGGAAAAGCAAGCCCCGGGTTATTCTGAAAGAAGGATAAGGCTTCACCTTGCGAAGAATGAATGAATATGGTATAATTACCGGTAATGTTTGAGATCATGCCCCCATATGTCGGCGGGCCGGGACAAAGGAGACGATCACATGGCAACCTTCACCGTTAACGGGCAGAGCGTGACCGTGGAAAAAAATCAGAAGCTCATCCGCTTTCTGCGGGATACCCTGCACCTGACCTCCGTTAAGGACGGGTGCAGCGAGGGTGCCTGCGGCACCTGCCACGTCCTCATCGACGGCAAGCCCACCA
>ENA-OZLH01000114-OZLH01000114.1-human-gut-metagenome-genome-assembly--contig:-NODE-114-length-41372-cov-12.110027_pt1 | contig 41372 bp, 39 predicted proteins | sample MGYA00244832_ERZ653776 | MGnify/ENA primary metagenome ERZ653776 (study PRJEB26926, sample SAMN06165218) | human gut metagenome | biome: ENVO:00009003; feature: ENVO:2100002; material: ENVO:00002003...
CCATTAATCAGGTTTGTCTTAACATCGATATTTCCATTTTTTATTTTGAATGTATTTTTTGAAGTTGCTTTGATAGTTAAATTCGGGAAATGACATTCATAACCCGGATTACGGCACTGAACAATAGCCACTTCGTCAATATAAGGTATAATAACGCTTAAAAATTTCTTTTTAATTTTTCTCTTTCCAGATATTTTACCTTTATATGCATTATGTGGATTCATACCTTTGGTCTTAATTCGATTCTTCTTTATGTAACCGATCAAGATAAATAACAGTATTGCTAATGCGATGAGCTTTGGTGCCATCAAAACCAACCATCGGTGTCTCGAAAGCTTTTCAATATTTATTTTTCCATCAGCAGCTCCTTTATATTGTAGTTCCCCCTCAGTCCCTTTTGCTTCTACATGAATATCGATATCTCCATCCTTAGTTTTCAATGGATCGCCTTTGTAATACTTTGGATGAATCTTAAATGTACCTACTTCATTTCCTTTTTCATAAACTAAATTAAGTTTTGCTTTAGTAGATGCAGAAAACTCCAATGCATTCCATAATTCCTCAGATATAACTTCCTTTTCTTTTGTTTCATCATTTTCCAAGTAAACTCTTGCTATAATCTCCCCTTCTTTTTCAAGATTATCCATCGTATACTTTTTTGTCGTGTTTTCCAATTCAACTATCAGAGAATCCCCTTCATAACCAGCAATTGATAACCCAAATTGTGTTGACCCAAATGCATACTGATTATCTATCTGGTAATCAGCACTTACAGTTATGGTAAAATCGCCAACAGGAGTTGAAGCAATTGTTCCATCTTGAGATTTAGGTACCAGTTTCCAAGTTGAAACTTCATCACCTTTCACAGCATCCCACACAATACCCGAAGAATCATCTATACTGATACTTGTATTATTCCATTCATCCTCAGTCAGTTTATTCCCAGTATCAGCATCCGTTACTGTTAAAAGAAATTCCTCTTTACCATTAGCAATATCATCAGCACTGTAACTGCTTTTATTCTTTTGAACATCCAAATTTAAAATTTTGGGTTCCGGTAAAACCGTATATTTTTTTTCGTTAGATAATGTAACCTCCCCAGGTAAATATGCAACAGCATCAAGAATAACCTCTCCCTCAACCAGAGAAACATTTCCCTTTGTTCCATCTACTGTTTGAGTTGATCCGTTATTTTCAACACTTAATGAAAAAACAGCATCTGATAACAACTCTGATTCAACAACATTTCCATTTGTCGGATCAATAAAGTTCATTCCTATCTCATAGTCACCCGCATATATCTCTTCATCCTGCGATACTATATTCCCGTTCAAATACAAATCACAATTAACTTCAACACCGGGACTATAGTAATACTGTATATTTTGTGCTCCTGTTACATCTACCTCAAAATTTCCGCTTTCATATGGATTTCCAGATGACTCATATGTGGCAATCACGCCCTTTAATGAAGTGTCCACGATTGCATCAGGGTAATTTTCAGGAGTTACATCGCTATACTTAACATTTTCGACTTCAACAGGATTTATCTTTTCTCCATTATGTTTCACACCATTTATTGATACATTATCACCTTGAGCAAAAACCATCACTTTATTTACAGGTATATCAATATCAAGTTTTGCAACGCCGCCAGAATTACTAATTCTGTCATCTGGCAAAATCATATGTGTGAAAATTTGATTTGCCATTTTCATTACCTTGTCAAGAACATCGGGGCCATCCGATGCCTTTTCGGAGTAGAATCCTTTTGTATTATCAGCAGATAAATTCGAGGCATTCTCACCGATTGCAAGATAAATAACTTTAATCCCGCTTGAAGTGCATTCATCTATTTTTGAATAAACCGTTTCCAGTGGTGTGGCTCCATCATCAAATTCACCATCTGTAATAATTACCAGCCACTTTTCTTTATCCGTCGATGAATCCATAAGATTTTGAGCTGCTGCATCAACTGTTGTAAATGGGGTATTTGAATATCTAGCATTCATATTGTGAATTTTAGATACTCTATCCTTGTCCGTCCCTGTTAAAGTAAGACCTAATCCACCTTGCAAACTCATCGGATATATATTCATTTCATCCGATGAACCCATCATTGCAGTGAATACTTCGACCGCATACTTTGCCTGACTCCAACGAAGGATGTAATCTTCGCCATTTTTTACCATACTTCCGGAATCGTCATAAACAACATTTATCAATCTTCCATCCTTATTATTTGCAGCCATAACATGTATATTTTCTACATTGATCATCGCCAAGATCATGCTTAATACAAGTAATATGCTAGTTAATCTCTTTTTCATTTTATCTTCCATCCCGTCATTTTATTTTTTCAGACATAACCATCTTTATAGCCAAATAATTTTTCCATGAAAGCGGCTGTGTTCCTCGCTCAATTGCCGATATCGTTTGCCTACTTAAACCAACCAAATCACCAAATTCAGTCTGGGATAGTCCCATCTCTCTCCGTATATCCGGCAGCCGTCTTGACATATCTTCTATCAGCATTATTTGTTCTTTATTTAGTTCCATTCAATGATGTCGGGGTCAAAAGCCCCTCTATAGCACCTTGAAAAGTTCATATATTTTGTAGTAACAACCCCAAACGAAAGCTGTTTTGCGGTATAATAGAGATAACTTACGAAGGCAGGTATTCTCTATGGCATTTAAAGAAAACGCATATCAGCAATTATCGATTACAGACAGCTTCACAGGACTTACAGCCAGAGAGCAAAGGGCACTTGAAAAGTCTTGAGCTAAAATCTTTGCAGATGAGCTCTTTCCGGCAATCGATGAAAAACGATTTTCTGTATTATACAGCGAGCAGGCATCAAGACCAAATACACCAGTAAATGTAATTGTAGGTGCTCTTATCATCAAAGAAATGTTCGATTATTCTGATGACGAGATGGTTGAGAACTTAATGCTGGATCTTCATCTTCAGTACGCACTCCATACAACAAGTTTTGAAGAACAACCACTTAGCGATAAGACACTTAGTCGTTTTAGGAAATGCTGTTATGATTATGAAACTCTTCATAACGAAGACCTTTACCATGACTGTGTAAAAGATCTAAGTGCAACTATTGCAAAGATAATGGGAATCAATGGTCGTGTTCGTCGTATGGATTCCATGATGATTGAGTCAAACATTCGAAAACTCAGCCGGATGGAATTGCTATATACCTGTATTTCAAAACTGGTAATGCTAATTAACAAAAAGGATGCTTCCCTATCCCGGAACAATTAAAACATTATGCAGACCCAAATGATTTTAATCAAGTCATTTACCATCAGCGAAGTACAGATACAGATGATAGAATGCAGCAGCTTTTAAATGATGCTGATTCTCTTTTATCACTCTGCGGCAATAGCTATGAAGATGCAACAGAGTTCGAATTATTTATCAGATGTTTATCTGAACAAACTATCGTGGAAGATGATAAACGTAGGCTTCGTACCAAAGAAGATGGAACCATGAACTCTACAGCATTACAAAATTCATCCGATCCTGAAGCAACTTTTCGAACCAAGGCTGGAAAGAATCACCGGGATTATGCCGCAAATCTTGAAGAGTCTGTTGGTAAGAATGGCTCTGTGGTAACTGATTATGCATACGAGCAAAAGAGCAAAACATTCATAGTGACAGTCAGTTCTTAAAAGAACATTTAGAGCAAATGGAAAAACAGGAAAATACAGTCACTGTTGTAACAGATGGAGCTTATAGTGGCACTGAGAATTCTGCACTTGCAAATGAGAAAATGTAAATCTGACTACCACCAGCCTTACAGGTCGCGAAACAGCGGATATCATGGCAGATTTTGAATTCAATGAAGAAGGAAACAAAGTAATTCGAAGTCCTGCCGGACATGAACCAAAGAGCTGCACATATATGGCGCCAAGTAAACAGTGTCAGGTATCTTTCAACAGAGAGTTGTGTGTGGGATGTCCGTATCAGGATAAATGTCATCCCAAAATCTTTAAGCATGTTGCAAAGATTATTACATCTAAAGCAGCTCATGACAGAGCAGTTATTCAACGAACTATGCATAGTGAGGAATTTAAAAATTATGCAAGATTGCGAAATGGTGTTGAAACAATTCCGTCTATCATTCGGAATAATTACCATTTAGAAAACATGCCACGAGGAAAACAGCGAGGCAGCTTTTTCTTTGGATGCAAAATCATAGCTTTGAATTTCAAAAAGCTCTTCAATTATCGAAAGGGCTTGGGTCATTATGCTCCAAATCCGGTAATAGTCTAAAAAAGAGTAAGGATAGGAGTCTACAATCCACAAGAAACAAGTGAATAATCACTACAAAATATGAATTTTTCAAGGTGCTATAGAAATGGGATTGTCGAAACGTTATATTTCGACCCCAACATCATAATATAATATTTTGAATGATTTTTGGTCTATACAGAAGCGACAATTATAAAAAATCAGCTATTCTGACCGATGTTTTTCGATAATTTCCTTAAATCTCTGATAAGATGCATCGGTCTCGCGATCTGCCATCTGATCAATTTCTTCTTCGATTGCCTGTTCATCTAACTCGCTGAATAATCCTGCCAAATCATCCTCGGTAGTTTGACAGTTGAATAAGAGAAAAATCCTTGCAGGCCCTGAAAAGCCTGTATTTTTTTATCAAATTTATTTCATTTTATAGTGGCGATATTCGGCGATATGTGATATAATAGACTTATCGGAGGTGTGCCATGAAAGTAAGTATTTCTAAGTCAAAAAACACAACTATCTATTACTTAAGCAAATCGGTCAGAATAGGCAACAAAACCACAACAAAGACTGTGGAAAAAATAGGAACCTATGATGAAATCAAAAAGATTTGCGGAGATATGGAACCTCTTGATTGGGCCAAACAATACGCTGCCAAGCGTTCTGCTGAAGAAAAAGCAGCTAAGCAAGATATCATTATGCGATACTCTTCCTCCATGCTGATTGATAAAAATGTCCGTCGCTCCTGCAATGCCGGTTACCTCTTCCTTCAGGATATTTACTATTCTCTCGGACTTGATCAGATTTGTGCCGCTATTTCAGATAAATATAACTTCGAGTATGACTTAAATGGCATTCTCTCTATACTCATTTATTCCAGAATTATTGCTCCCGGTTCAAAAAGAGCTTCCCTCACTGATGCACAGACTTTTCTCGAGCAGCCCAAATGTGACCTTCATCAGGTTTACAGGGCTTTGGAAATCCTGTCAAAGGAGAATGACTTTTTCCAGGCAGAACTCTATAAAAACTCACAGAGTGTCATCGACAAAAAAAAAGAAGTCCTTTATTATGACTGCACAAACTACTACTTTGAAATTGAAGACGAGGATGATTTCAGAAGATACGGAGTATCAAAAGAACATCGTCCTAATCCCATTGTCCAGATGGGATTATTCATGGATGCGGATGGAATTCCCCTGTCCTTCTCTCTTTTTAGCGGAAATGAAAACGAACAGCCTTCCATGTCCCCTTTAGAACAAAAGGTCATTAGGGATTTTTCTGCCTCGGACTTTATTGTGTGTACTGACTCGGGGCTTTCCTCTGCTGCTAACAGAAAGTTCAACAGTATTCAGGAAAGAGGGTTTGTCACAACGCAATCCATCAAAAAACTGAAGGGGTTTCTCCGCGATTTCTGTCTGGATGATGATGGCTGGTATCTTCCCGGAGAAAAGAAAACTTATAAGCTGAGTGAACTTGATGAAGAGGCTGACTATGACAAAGTTTTTTATAAAGACCGCTGGATGAACGAGGATAATCTCGAGCAGCATCTGATTGTGACCTACTCCATTAAGTATCGCAGCTATCAGCGCAACATCAGAGAAAGACAGGTCGAAAGAGCAAAAAACTATGTGAATTCCCCTGGTTCTCTCGGCAGGAAGAAGCCGAATGATCCCAAGCGTTTTGTTGAACAGGACCACTGTACCTCCGATGGAGAAGTTGCAGACAAAGTAATTACGTCTCTTAACCAGACCCAGATAGATGAAGAAGCCAAATATGATGGTCTGTATGCGGTATGTACCAACCTTGAGTATTCTGTTTCAGACATAATCAGAATAAATCAGAAGCGCTGGGAAATCGAAGAATGCTTCCGAATCATGAAGACCGAATTCAAAGCCCGCCCCGTGTACTTATCAAGAAAAGACCGGATTACAGCCCATTCCACCACTTGTTTTACAGCTTTGGTTCTTTACAGAATTCTGGAAAAGAAGCTTAACGAGAAATATACCTGCGAAGAATTAATCAACACAATCCGTTCTATGGATATGTTAATTGCTCCCGGAGAAGGATATATCCCGACCTATACGCGTACCGACATAACAGATTCACTTCATGAGGCTTTTGGATTCCGAACGGATTACCAGATAACATCTCAGAAAAACATGAGAAAAATTTTGAATCAGACAAAAAAGAGGTAAATATTACCACATACTTTTCTAACAAAGAACTCCCACAAACGACGTATTTATGCCGCTTGTGGGAGTTTTACTCTCTTTCAACTGTCAAAGACGGGAATATAATATTTTGAAAGATTTTAGGTCTATACAGAAGCGACAATTATAAAAAATTAGCTATTCTGACCGATGTTTTTCGATAATTTCTTTAAATCTCTGATAAGAGGCATCGGTCTCCCGATCTGCCATCTGATCAATTTCTTCTTCGATTGCCTGTTCATCTAACTCGCTGAATAATCCTGCCAAATCATCCTCTGAAAAAAAGCTGCCATCCATTCTTGTAACCTCCTCGATTGATTGTACCTTATAGTAAAGTACCTATCTAATTTTATCCAACTGTATACCATCATAACAAATCCCTATTGGAATAACAAGGTGCTTATTACCACGCATGCAATGATTCCGGCCAGGGTCGCAAGCAAGCCCCCGGTCATCGTCCATCTGGTTCTCTTAATTCCCACTGCAAAAAAATACACTGACATAATATAGAACAGACTCTCTGTACAACTCATAATGATCGATGCCAGCAGCCCAATCTGCGAATCGGTCCCAAACTCTTTAAACAGATCAAATACCAGTCCATTCGCCGCCGAGGTGGAAAACATCCGCACCAGAATCAGCGGCAGCACCTCCGCCGGAACCCGAAAAAACTCTCCCACCGGAGCAAGAAGCTTCGCCAGCATATTCAATGCACCGGATGTCCGTATGATTCCGACCGCAACCATCAGTCCCACCAGTGTCGGAGCAATATCCACCACAATCCGGAACCCATCCTTCACACCCCGGATAAATATGTCATATACCTTCTCACGATTCAGAATCCCATAACCGACAATATAGAAAATCACCAGCGGTATCAGGAAGTTGGAAACCATGGAAATGATACCCATCAGACTCATTTCCTGCCTCCTCTCCTGCAGCGCCAGAGACCATACAACACACCTGCCAGCGTAGAAACAAAGGTTGCGATCATACCCGGCAGAATAATCGAGCCAGGATGTGCCGAGCCATATTGTGAACGATATGCGATCATATTAATCGGGATTAATTGAAGAGAAGATATATTGATCACCATGAAGAAGCACATTTCATCACTCGCCGCATCCGGATCTTCCCCTGTCTGCCCACAGGTCTCCCGATGAATCCGTTGCAGCTCCTTCATTGCCTGCAGCCCTGTCGGTGTCGCCGCCCAGCCCAAGCCTAACAGATTCGCCACCATGTTCGCAGCGATATATCCCATTGCCTTCTCATCATCTGCAATACGCGGGAACAGCAGTCGGAGTATCGGCATCAGCAGCCGCGTCAATTGCCTGACCAGTCCTGTCGCTTCCGCAATCTTCATGACTCCTGTCCACATACCAACGACTCCAAGCATAACTATGCAGAGCTGAATTGCCTCTTTCGAAGAGTCCAGGATACCAGTGGAAACAGACTCCATGGTTCCGGTAATGGCCGCCACTATGATACCGACCAGAATGAGAATTGCCCAAATGTAATTCAACATATGCGTATGTCCGGAAAGCTTTACTCCCTATAAATATATCTTTGGTGAGGGGAAAATATGCGTGGAGAAATTGCGGTTTGACATCAAACTATATTGTTAGCAAATTCATCACCAAATTAACCATGATATCTTTTTCTTTTGGGTCTGACTCTGCAATCATTAATGTTATTGCTACCAATGCACCATCACTTATCCTCTTCTGTCCATCTTTACAGAGCACATCATTACGAGCTAAAAACTCCAAAAATAATGTTGCAGCAATCCTCATATGTAATTCTATATATAGCCCTATTTCCTACAAGTTTTTTAAGGGATTGATGATCATACTGATCCAATAACAGCAATGCATTTGTATATAAATTAACAGCCTTCAGCATTATTAATATGTTTGCCAATTGTCTTTACGTCTCTTCCAAATAACTCAGCTAACTGATTTCTATTAAGCCATACCGTATTGTTTTCAATAGGTACCGTCAGTTTTATTTTCTTATCAGCGTTCTCAAACAAGATCAGTTCATTCTCCATGCTTAAATCTCCCTCATAAAAATGTCACTTCTCATCTAACCTCAGCATCAGCGCATCATAGATTTCCTCTGCCACCGCCAGCTTATATGCCAGTCTGGTCGGCTGTGGTGCTATCTCCCTATAATAAGACTCTGTGTGTCCTTTTATCGTGATTGCAAAATATACCTGTCCCGGTACCGAACTGTCCGGATTCGCCGGATCCACGTTCCCCATGGTGCCGGTCACACCAATGCCAATGTCTGCACCATATATCCGGGCACAGACTTCCGCCATGGCTGCTGCTGTCTCTTCTGAATATACGGTATACCTGTCCAAGATCTCTGCCGGCACTCCCTGCATAATCTTCGCTTCATTACAATAGGTAATAAACGCACCTTTCAGAACCGCTGATGAGCCTTCCGTATCCGTAATGAGTGATGCGATCTGTCCGGCGGTCGCACTCTCCATGGTTGTAATCGTCATATTATGTGCAATCAGAAATCTGGTAAGATCTCTGTAATTTTTTCTGATATCTGATTCTATATATTGCTTCATTATATCCTGTTTCCTGTTTTTCTTGAAATCTTCTCTGTCTGTGTTTATTCTATATCGGTTCTGCGCTCTCTACAACCTCTATTTCGTTCATAGTCACAGTATGAGCCGGAAATTATACTCTATCTTATCTCTAATAGAATCTACCTCATATTTTTCTGCACTTCCGCAATCTCCTCTTCACTACATTCTGCAATGCTCATGATATCCACGAATGCGTAGCCACGTGACAGCATATTCCGTATCGTCTGCCGCTTATTCTCCTGCTTGCCTTCCTGCCAGCCAAGCTCTCGTTCTTCTTCTCTCATATCCTGGATTGCTTTACAACCCTTTCCGGCTTCCTCTGAATCTTCCTCACATTGGACGACCTCCATGACTTCATCCAATGTATAACCATGTGCCAGCATACTCTGCATGATCTGCCGCTTACTCTCCTGCTTGCCTTCCTGCTGCCCAAGTTCCCGCTCTTCCTTTCTCATATCCTGGATTGCTTTACACATATTCACGACCTCCTCTTCTTCATCCATTTCCATCTCGGCTCCGGTCACTAGATTTAACAACTGTACCGCCTCTCTTTCCATATGTTTAAACCGTTCTGCATCTGCCTGCATGATCTGTGCCAGCTTCCTCTTATCCTTTGAATACTTGATGAAGTTCAAAACCTCACGCATACTGCTCTGAAACTTACGTAATTCATCCTCCGTCATATCTGCCGGAGCAATCACATGAATCTTATAATCCTGCACATATTTCAGAACTGCCGGATCTGTTATATTCAACATTTCATGAATAGATTTCGGTCCGTTCCATGTCTGATCCTGAAATAAGATAACAATTGTAATGATCGGCAATAGCTTGTCCTGTTCTGTCATCCCAGACAAAAACTCTGCATGTGTCTGTCCATCCATCGCAATATGCTCCTGCAATCCATCCTTTTTCCTGCCTTGCTGAAAGCGTTCCCTCCGAATCTGCTCCACCTGGCGCATATATCGCATAGAATCATTCAGCATATTCCGAACCGGCATCGCATAATGTACCTCCGACTGATTCTCAAGACTGACCAGCATGTAGATAGCATCCTTATCCTGCCGAATCACTGCTTTCTTCATTACATCCCGATATCGCTGCTGCTTATCTCCGCCTTTCAGTATCAGTTCTTCGCTTCCTAATTCCATCAGATCTGCAGGATGCACCATCTCGACACCGTCATATACCATGTAATTCACAATATCTGCAAATACCTGATTATTCTCTGTATACAACTTCTCTGCAATATCCTTCTTTCCCAATCTGTAACTCCTTCCTGTATTGTATCAGAATCCCTGGAGCTTATACCAGATATGGCGCCGCATGATGCCAACTTCTGCCTAGTATATCCATTCCTCAAAGATCCTGTCCTCTGTTCTCTTGAAATTCAGCAAGACCTTCTTTCTAGAATGGTAATGACTACCTGCGACTATAGAAAAAATAGATAATATATACTTGCTTGATACTAAGTATACATTACCTATTCTCGCCTGTCAATATGTTTGTTGTTATTTTTTTACTATTTTTACATTTTAACTTCGCACATAAATCTCCTCGTCTGTCGTCACACAGTAACAGCCGAGCACACCACCCTGCTCTCGGAAGCCGGAACCGGAGTCGATATCCATATAATACTTCGTCCGGTAAAACGTATTCCCCATATTTTCATTCAAGCGAAACACCGGCACATGTCCCACAATCATGTAGGTATCGAGTTTTCTCTTCTCTGCCACCGGTATCTGATGCAGATCCATCCCAATCATATATCGGTACCGATTACACGCAACCGCTTTCTCTATGGACTTCTTAACATTAATCGTCCCATCCGGATTCCATACATAATGGTCACAGTCAATGCCTGTATGGGTAACGAGCACCCTGCCTAAATAATCCGAATTAATCTCCTGATAATATGGAAGATTCTCCAGAAACTCCAGCAGATCCGCCCGCTCATCCGTCGATAGTTTCTGAATATCCCGCAGTGTTTCACGACCACCGAAGGCGATCCATTTCCGCTCGCTCAACTCGGATTTCAGATACATTTGAGCAAACAGTTCATGATTGCCCATCAGCAGCTGCATCGAACCGTCCCGGATATAGGTGGCAATGTATTTCAGTAATGGAATTCCATCCGGTTCTCTGTCAAATAAATCCCCCAGGATGATCATATGATCCCTGTCTCCGGAGAAATCAATCTTGCATAGCAGCTCCTGAAAGTCTTTCAGATTGCCATGAATATCAGAAACTAAATACAGCATACCATCACCTCATATTTCAAGAACTTCTCATTCCCCTTTTACTCGCTTAGGCCTCTTCCAGATTTCTCCTGTAATCAGTCGCAGGTAAAGCATCAGAAATATTACCGAGCTTTGCGGGACGTATCCTATCGGTGCATATATCCGCATCTCAAATATTCCCGGTACACTTAGTATCTGCATCAGATAAATGAAAAGTATCATAATCGTCAGCAACATAGCTGCCAGCTTCTGCTCAAATCCCAGACGTCCGATCCGGACTGTCAGCCATATCAGAGCAATAACTAACAGTGTCTCTGCCGCCACCAGAAGCCATCCCCAGACCGTAGGTGTCTGGATTGCTAACAAAAACACATTCCATATATGACCCGTTTCAATACTGCCTCCCAATATAAAATGAACTCCAAGCACTGTAAGCAGAACCGGCTCTAATGCAAACAGCATTGCCTCCCCAATCCTTCTCCCGATGGAAATCTCGGAACCAACTCTGTAATAAAGCTGTATGATCGCATAGCTAATGCCGATTATGCCCCCAAATGCGATAAATCTCTGTGTAGATTCAATACCGACCGCAAGACCGATGAAACAAAATACCATAGCAATTATAATGAAATTATAGAATAATTGCCATCCAATATTGTCCAGACATGCGGTTATCACCATACTACCGAATATCACCGTCAGAATCCCGAGATACAGTACAATATCCCATTGATTTTCCAGACCATAATATTGCGCCAGATGCAGGAAAACTCCATAGCATACCACTCCGGCACTTATAACACACACTTCTTTCAGACCGGTTGTTTCACTTCTTATATGATCCCTGAAGACCTTCTTCAACCAGTTATAGATCCAGTGGTACGGCACAAGAAAGGTAACGACTGCTATAATACCGGCTGCAATCCATTTGTGCCAGGGCCTTCCGACAATATCAGTTGCCCCCTGTGCAATCAAATACTCTATTTCCACCTTGGTAACAAGCATTGTAACAGTCATTGTAATTACCGTCAGCATGCCCCAGAGAATTAATGCCCTGCGACGATTCTTCCTATATGCTCTTTCTTCCACCGACTGCTCATCCTGTATAACCTGATCCATTCTCCTCGCCTCCGTTTATTGATCATAAATGTTCTGTCTGTCACGATACTGCACAATTAAAGTGCCACAAATATATGTACAAAGCGGTATTCCAATTCTCGCATCCGGCCAGTAGATATACGGACACACGAATGCCCCTGCTTCTGTCAACACCTGAAAAACCGACAGCACCGCATATATGCTGAATATGCCGAATACGATTGCAGCATCTTTCTTTAAATCATCATGTATCAATTGATAAATTGCCTTTACAGTTGCCACTGATAGAACCACAAGCAGCACGCCAAAGGCACTTATACCCCATATGCCTAATTCCTCTCTTATCAACGTTAGCATATAATTTCCGTTCTCAAGTGATACCGGCATTTCTCCGGTTGTTATGTATATATTCCACAATGTCTCCCCTGCTGCCGGCTGCAGATCCCACACCTTACTCCAATGTCCGGTTGTCCAGATTATAAGCAGGATCGCCACTATCGTACTGCTGATTATCCTTAAAATGCACCGCCATGCCGGACTCTCCGGATGCCTGAACCATACAGTACACAAACACCATGTCAGCCCTTCAGCCAGAGTAATGAGAATTGCAAGGGTAGCTTTAACACTAAGCGCTTCTATCATGTATCCATTAATAAATAATACAGAAGCACCGATCAGCCACTGAATAACATTGCTCTTTATCTGATCTGCCAAATCTGTAAGTACCATTAATGAACCAAGCACAAGCCCCAAAACACCATAATTCGCAATCCGTCCATCATCATACCCCGTCTGCATCCAAATGCAGCATACTATTACCCAGACAGAATATAATACCAGTTCAAGCCATACAATCCGCCCCGGTTTCCATGCTTCAACCTTCTTTCTTACAAACTTTGTAAGCAAAACCAATGCACTCCCCACCAAGGCACCAACTAAAATCGGAAATATGTAATAGATCACAGGGATTTCCATATGAAAGACTCTGCTCCTTGCTATGCGGCAGAGCAAATACAGACTTACATAACACCCGAGCAGCACTGTCCCTAACAAGCAGGCATTGGAATATTGCTCTTCCTTATGGTTTGTTATAGTAGCTTTCATTGCTCCATCCTCCTGTTTGCTTTTGCAGTAGCAGTTTCCTTACTCGCAATTCAAAATCAACAATTTTCATATTATCTCTGGCATATAATTCCCGCCATTCCGTTTTTGTAAAATGAAGCCCATATGCATTACAATACCTCCGTATCCGCGCCGGATTCATACGAATCTCTTCTATTTTTATTACTCTGCAACACAGATCTGAAAACATTTCTACCGCCCTTTTTTGGTTTGTCGTTAATATGACCTTCCTGTTTCTTCTCCCCTGGTTGCCATTTGATATCCAATGCCTTAAGACGGATTTTATATTCTCCTGTGTCAAATACCTTCCACTGATTTCCTCAACATTTTCTATGACCAATACATTTGTATCTGGAATCTTTTTAAGCATATCTTCTGCAATCCCTTCCCTGACTGCTTCGTACAGAAGTCCAACAAATATATCCGCTTCATAAAATATTGCATTTGAATCCGCCTTTAAAACAGTTCTTAAAAATGAAGTTTTCCCTGATGCCGTAGGTCCATATAACATATAACAACCTGCATTACCATCCTGCCTCAGAATCCTTCTCATTCTTTTAAGATTCCGATTCTCATAAGCATAAAAATACATACTTAGCACTCCTTTCAGATCTCAAGTACTAATGCTTCCTTTTCCCCTATCGAATAAATCTTCTTATATCCTGCCAGTATTTCTGAGTCAGTATTACTGATATATCGTTTGAACTCAGTTTTTGTATAATGCGGAATTGCAGTCCCATCAAACAATCCTAAGGAAACTATATCCTCTAATCCCACTTCATTTTTATCAAAATCTTCAGCTAACCGAATATCTTTACCTGCAAGCATTGCTCCTGCACTAGCTCCTATATAGGTGGTTTCTCCGGTTTGCATACAATTTTTAATATAATCCACCAGGTGATTTTGCCTCATAAATTCGAGAATAGCATAGATATTCCCTTCTGTAACATATATGTAGTGTGGATTTCTTCCAGCCAACGTCTCCTCCGGGGCAATTCCGCTTTGTGCCAGATAAATATTCTCTCTCTGGAATCCCATAGCCTCAGCGCTCTGAATCAGGCATTCATCAATTCCATAGTCTGGCAGAGTAATTATAAAAATAATTTTCTCCTCCAGCTTTTCTGTAGCAATCTTACTATAAATGAGCCGTCTGCCAAGTTTTCTATTTAAACCACACGATGTAAGAATTAGTCGCATACTATCTCCTCCCTGCATTCATTCGTTCCAAACCAGATTGTCCCTATCATCATTCAGAATGTTATTCAGAGGATTATGATTTTCTATTTCATTATAACTCAATTTTTTGTTTATTGAAAACTTTTCAATGAACTCCCTCTCTTGTCTGGACGGAAGTGTATTACAACAGGAGCGTGCCTGTCGAATCGTATTACCACTTATCTCAATTGTAACCAATGACTTTTGTGGATTTACTTTCTCTCTCATAAAGAGAACAACCGTTTTTCCCTGAACAATCCTCATCAGATACTGGTATAGACAGTTATGTTGCGCCTCTGACTCTGCCCAAATTTCATCACAAGACCTCGGTACAAAAATCTCATATTTTTCATCCTCATATTGATATTCCCTATACCGCTTTACATTTTTCCGCATTTCCTGTTCTATTTCGTCCTCATGAGCAAGATACGTTTTCAAAAGGGATTCTATTTCAAAAAACTTTTCAAGATCCTCAGCTGCCAGCTTGGGGTATGCCGGGAAAATTATTTTATGTTCTACCCGCATTGCTCCACGCAAGATTTGATACTCTCTTAGTTGCTCGTAGACTTCATATCCATCTATATAAGATTCTGCTTCTGCATCCCACCCTGATTCCAATGGATCCAGTTCCCGGAGAAGTTTTTTATCAACACTCTCTTTCTGTTGCATACATTCCATTAAATAATGAATCTGAAATTCGTTCAAGAATTCTATATCATTTAAGATGCTGTGAAACTTCTTATATACTGTCACCGCCCTTTTTCTCTGCTCTGCTGTTGCCAGGACATTCTTTACACCGGCCGGCCAGTTCAGTTTTCTTAATAATTTAATCGGCATCTCAAATGTTTCTTCAATATTATGTCCCATATGCAATTCATCCACCATGTCATCCAGACCACAGGCAACCCATTCCATTCCTGCCTTTAGAAGCAATTCCCTGATACCACTCCGATGAGATGCATAATATGTATGAAACAGGGCCATTCCAATATCCTTATATTCCTTTATATTTAACTCAGGGGCCGCCTTTGCTATCTCGCTCACATAATCACTACAGGTACGGGTATCAAATAATACTCCATCATCTTTAACGAAATGCAGAAAACGTTCCTCATCCTCTGCTTCCATCCGACATCCCGGTGCAATAACAAAACGATCCATAAGAATCTGCTTTTCAAATACCTTATTATGGTATAAATAGATATCAACAAACCAAGTGTCATTGTATTTCCGAATATATATGTAACACAGGCTATAATAGCGATAATCAAATACAAGACTTTGTCGATCCTGTACCGCAAGCATATCTGCACTTAGTAACGGAAATTCTATTTCCATACCATCACCCTCTCGTCAAAATCTCTTTTCCGCAAGTGAACTCTTAATCTGTCTGGGCCAGATCATCCTAGTCAATATTCCCATTATGATTTCTTCTGCTGCCAAAAGGCTAAATATCAGAATACATCCAATTAAATATTTAGTTAAAAAAAAGAAATCACCCAGATACCAGTCTACTATAAATTTTGATACTTTGATATTAAATGGAATTGCAGCAACACATGTAATAACAAACATCCAAACAGTCTCATGCTTTTTAATGAATGTTACTCGGCTAACAATCCAAAATAATATCCCAATAGCACTTGCAACGCAACACCATCTTACTACTTCGTGTAAAAAGGAATTAGTCGCCATGTATAGAATGAATCCTGCGCCTATTGTACCTGTAACCATTTTAGCAATATCATATTTTATTCTCATAAAAGAAATACTCCTATGCACACACTTATATCTGCCAGTATGAAAAGCGGTATCATCATCTGATATCCCAGGATCACAATACTTATGATTATATCAGCAGCCCCTGCTACACCATGTTTCTCAAAATATAATTTCCTATCTCTACTATTAAACATTTTTCGGACATTTTCTTTGGCCCCTGTTACAATTAACTCATCGGTTCCCAGCAAGGCACTCAGCACTTGGGCACCATCCAGCCCTTCTGCAAAATTAATATTAATGATTGCTACACATATGTTTATTATGACTCCATAGTATATTACCATTTTCCATTCGTATAATGACGAATTTTCAGCAACTGAAGTCAAAATAATCAATCCCAGCCCCACCAGCAACAGGTTCGCCTCGATCCCGGCCAGATTAATCTGCGCTCTCTTCAGACGGTTCTTTACCATCGAGTCATCTAATAAAACATAGGCTCCCGGCATAACACCATTTCGCAACACAAGTCCTAGTTCAAAAAAACTGCCGTTTGCTGCGAGACACGCTATTGTATGACCCCCTTCATGGGCACTCAGTCCTAATGCCAGCCCAAACACCAGTACCCCCAGCAAAATATCCAACATCAAATGCCCATAGCCCACATCCGGCAGAACAACACCATATACTGCCAATCTGTGTAAACCATATAAAAATATTGGCAAAAACATTAGAAACAGGATAGCATTTAGCACTTTGAATACTATAGAATGACTCCTTTTTTTATGAGGAATCAGTAATGTATACATTTTGCTTCCCCCATACTTCAGACTTCTTCCCGTTCTGAGCAAAAAACTATTATCTAAATAGTGATAATATCTTTGGCACTCACGTTCTGAAAACCCTTCTATCTTGAATGCATCTCTATCTCCATTCAAACTATTTAAATACTCTGCTTCTCTCATTGACAATCTTATATCTTCATCTGTCAGACCGTTTCGAGCTATCACAAACTTATCTTTTTTTTCCAGAATAACCCAGTTTGCTTTATATGGATATTTACCGTTTATATTCGGCACATTCTCATCCCCTTCATCTACTGTTGGCAATCTGTTTTAATCATCCTATTAAGTTATATCTCTATTATGTCATTGTATAAGGCTCGATGTTTCCGGTCAACCATCTTATCTATATGATGGTGTCCAAAAAACCACATCCGGTATTCCAGCCTTCCATCTACATACATCAGAAAATCCGTAAGCTTATCGGTCTGTGGATGATGCGTTAATAATTGATATGTAATATTATTCCCGCAGCAGTGCGTTAGCACATAATCCACCTTCCAATTATGCCTGTCCAGATTCTCAGTCACAGTTTTATATTCTTCTTCATTCGGAAGCTCCTCCGGCCACCACGAACAGCCTTCTATCCGACACCATTTGTCAACAGACTGAGCTCCGCCCATCGCAAAGAACGTTTTTCCACTGATATCATAAACCTGTCCCCTCATCAGATGAATCACAGACGGACGTATCCTATGGATCAAACCACCATGCCATTCTTCTACAGGAAAGGCGTTTAAACGTTTATGATTTTCATGATTCCCATCAATGAATAGCGTAGTAAAGTGTTTCTGCTCGTACCAGTTCAAACGATAATCATCTCTCCTGTCCCCATACCAGCATGCTCCAAAATCGCCTACAATGATAAGAAAATCTTCCTTTGTGAGCTGTGATTGTATTTTGAAATTTCTGGTATATAATTTTCCTACATCATAATCGCCATGCGTATCTCCGGTAATGAATATACGGCTCAAATTATCGCCCCTTTATATGTGAAATTATTGGTCGTGTGCCTCTAAAATTTATAGTAATTATAGTTTATCGTATGGTGCAAACGGACATTTACACTTCTTATAATGCTTATGTGCATATTTATTCTGTTTTTGACAATCCCTGCAAAAGTTTTTGCACTCCTCTTGCAAAAATAACAATGCCACCGTACATGGTATCGAACATTCCTCCACAAGGCACTTTTCTGAATTTTTCTTTTTTCTAATTAATTTCTTTATGCTACGTCTTAATGCTCTAATACTATGCGCATCTATATTATATCCCACCATCACCTCTGATGCCTCAGGCGAAAATCCATAGCCGAGAGCCTCTGTATCCAATTTACTGATACCAACAAACTCTGGTTTTCCAGCCTTTTCTAACCACCTGAAATACCCTATGATTTTAGTATTAACACACTGAAGAAACTCTTTCTTTGAAATCTCTCGATTTCCATAAGTCTCTTCCCATAATTCTCTTTCCATGCCATAGATAAGTGCTTTTCGGAATCCATCTTCCTCTTTTATAAATTTCTTACAATCATTCCAATCGACAGATCCACTACCACTCGGAACAATAAGCCCTCCACTACTTTGTGCCGTTGGATTTTGTCTCCACAAATATATATATCCGTCTTTTGTAATACAAAGTGTAGTTACCCCGGGTTCATTCGCTCTCGGCTTATTTCCAAGCGGTTCTAAAATCTTTTTTTCTTCCACCATATAGTACGGTAACGCTACCTCATCAGAATCTAATATCACTTCTCCATTTATATTACTTAATAATCGCTTTCCGGGAATAATATTAGTTAAATACGAATCAAAATAACACGTTTTGTGAATATATACTGCATCCTCGTCATCAAAGTTTAGCTCTCTGGATATTCCCCATTTTTTTTCGTTATAAAATTGTCCACCCTTCCACTTTGTATTCATACAATTATTATATAAAAATGGTTTTAACTGTTTTTGCCAGCGTTCTATTTGTCCTATGTATTTTCTTAATTTCTTTTCTCTTGATTTATCTCGCTTTAAGCTGATCTTTTGATTTTCTTTTAACCTCATATTAACGGATTCGTCTATAAATACCGTCCCCAATTTTTGTTTTCTGTTCTGATCATATATACTTATTTTTCTCAGTTCTGCTGTTTTCGACATTACCTTTTTATAACATGAACTATCTGTTTGAATGTTCGTAAACCTCATTTCGTATGTATCAGCATAGTTTTTTATATTTATAATTCCTGTGGCAATAAATCCAACTACATTTAACAATCGCAGCCACAGATTCTCATCCATCCAACCTACTACCCAATCCATCACAATTCCTACCATTGATACCAGCATAACAATAACACTAGCCAATCCCAATATATTTACTTGTTGTTGGCTAATGTACTTGTAATACGATATTCTATTATCAATGGCTGCCTGCAAAGGCTGCAGGGACTGTGTTTTATCTCCGAATTTCAAAATGATATATATTCTCCTTCTCCGTATCTACTGCCTATTAAACAACTCTTTAATCATTAACGGCGTCCAGTTTACAATATTCGTAGCTATTGAATTATCTCCATATGCCACCCATATATTTTCTTCATTAGCCTTATATATTTTCCTTGATGCGTTACCAATTGCATTTCTCTCGGTTCCTCTGCCATCTGCATAACACATAGCCAGTTCATAATATGCCAATGGCTCTTCTTCTTTTTCCGCCTGTTCAAAATACTGAAATGCTTTCTCAGGATCTGGTTCAATACTATATTTTTTCTGTCCATATTCTTGCCCTAGTTCCCATTCAGCTTTTATCCCATATTTGTATAAAATCCCCTTAGAAAAAGATGACATCTCTAATCCTTCTCCATCTTCTTTCCAAGCGACAGAAAGTAATCCCATTTTTACACTAGGGGCATCAATACTCATAATATTTTCTCTTAGCCGCTTTTTTATTGCCGCTTCATCACGATTTACAATTGCCTGTTTTTCAATTAATGATAAATCCTGCCATGACATATGCAAAAGCCCTCCTCGTTACTTTAATCCCCTATTAAGACAGATTAGATAATTTATATTTTCTTTATTTTATAATAATTTTCCCTATGTTATTATTCAAAATACTTGCCGTCTCTGATTATACTGTATCTCTATTTCATTTAGGTCTCTTCGCAAGCGACATTCTCATCTTTTTTACTATTTTTTGACAGTAACCTCTTTAAATTTATTAGCAAATTTGTAAATTTATTATTGACATTCTATTTATTTTGTTGTACTCTTGCATTAAATTATGAATCCAATCCTACCGGGGGAAGCCATTTCAAACAAAGAGTTTGTACTGGATATTCAGATTTTTCTTAATAACAATACCTATCTGAACCTGGAACTGCAGGTTGAAATTATGATCTGTTTCCGGAATCTCCTGCTTTTTATACTAAAAATATGATTATGAATACTATCACTCACAAAGTTTTTAATGACAAATTCGTACTGAGTGTGTTATGCTTAACCCAAAGAAACCTGGCAACTGAAGAAGATCGTCTCTGGCAGATTGATACTTGGGCGGAACTCTTCAAAGCAAAAACATGGGAGGATATCAAGATGATTGCACAGACAAACCATACTTTGACCAATGCGGCCGAATCCCTGTTTCAGTACAATGGGGATGACATGATACGTCAACGCTGTCTCGCCCGAGAAGACTACGAGCGCCATGAGCGCACTGTTAATAAAAAGATTCAGGATCTTGAACAACGTATTGCCGAACTGGAAGCCGAACTTCGCTCTCACAACATCCAGCCTTAGAGAATCCGAGGCCGCATTTTGCGACCTCAGACCATCTGTAATATGCAGTTTTCACATATCCCCTGCTTGATACCCTATCCTTACAGACCGAAACTCTTTACGATCTTCTGGAACTCCGGACAGCCGGCAAATGCTTCTAATACACTCTTCCTGCTTTCGCCCCGGTTCAGACGACCTACCCAGTAGTTTAAACCTGCCTGATCATACTCCCGTCCCATAAAGGTTCGATAAAGCACCTTTACATAGGCTGTATTATTTAACTTCTTATTCGTGAACTCCGGTGCAAAGAAGAATTGTTCTGCCACCTGTACCGGCGTCTTACGTCTTGCATTAATCTCTGCAGTCCAATATTTTAATCCTGCAATTTCCGGATTTCTTCCCAATGCCTTTGTATAAATTCGTGCTACATAGGCTTCGGTTTTCGTATAATTGCGTACTGTAATTTTACAGGTTGCCTTCTTCCCGCTGCCATCCTTTGCCGTACAGGTAATCGTAACTGTTCCTACTGCTTTAGCTGTTACCTTTCCAATACCGCTGACAGTTGCAATTCTGGTATTAGAGGACTTCCATGTAACTGCCCGATTGCTTGCATTTGTTGGTGTAACCGTTGCTTTTAGTGTCAATGCATCACCTTTGACCAGCGTTGCACCGGTTTTATTCAGTTTGATGCCGGTTACTTTCACAACTGTCGGTGCCGGATTCGTCACTGTCACCCTGCAGGTTGCCTTTTTGCCACTTCCATCCTTTGCAGTACAGGTAATGGTAGCTGTTCCTGCTGCCTTTGCGGTTACCTTTCCACCGGATGTAACCGTTGCCACTGCTTTATTGGAAGATCTCCATGATACGGTTTTGTTACTTGCATTTGTCGGAGACACTGTTGCAGATAACTGCAATGTCTTCCCTTTCACAAGACCGGCACTGGTCTTATTTAATGTTATTTTTGAGACCTTTACCACCGATGGTTCCGGTGGATTCGGTGCTGGTGCGTCCGGATTCGTTGTCCTTTCTATAGAGAATAACTGTGCCTTATTTCCGTTACTTCTGCACATCTGAACATTGCTTCCCTCACCCTGCTCAGAGTTTGCAATATCAAGAATGCACTCCGAGCACTGTGACTGCAGCTGACAGGTACCGGTGTTTCCATATAGATACCAATGCTGTGCAGGATGTCCCCAGTATCCTAATGTCTGTACATTAATTCCGGATACAGTCCCTGCGCCCTGCACCTCCAGTACATTTCCATCCAAACAATTGTAAATAACATAGGCTCCATCACTTCGGCGAACAAAATGCCAGATCTGACGTCTGATATTATCACAGTTTCCTTTACTGCGGATAGATACATTGCTGGAGTCATTCGTCAAAACCTTACTTGCCAGATTGCTGTAAATATAGGCATAGAAATCATCTCCCATATTTGCCGGGTTATCCGGCAGGATTATGGATGCATTGACCTGATCTATACTGAATGACTGCGCCTGATAGCCGTTATATGCACACATCTGAATGTTTGTCCCATCCTCTTTTCCGGAGTTCGCCACATCCAGAACGCATTCCGTGCATTGCGCCCTCAACCGGTAGTTTCCATAACTACCATAAACAAACCATCGCTGTGCAGGGTGTCCCCAGTAACCTAATGTCTGTACATTTGCACCGGAACCGGTTCCTGCCCCTTCTACCTCTAACACATTTCCGTCCAGACAGCTGTAGATAATATAAGAACCATCACTCTGACGAACGAAGTTCCAGATCTGACGTTTAATTGCCTCCCGGCTGTCACCATAACTGCGGATAGATACATTTCTGGAATCATTGGTCAATGGCTTCTCTGCCAGATTACTACGAATATAGGCATAGAAGTTATCTCCCAGATAGACCGGGGTATCAGAGCTCACGCCACCGCGATTGATCAGGATGGTACACATTTTATTGGCGCTTCCTGCTCCATAGTTCCATACACGTTCATCAATATCCCTTGTATGACCAGTTACAATTGGAACACCATTGCTATTATATCCAATACAAATGGTTGCATGCCCCCAATAATTCTTTCCCTTCCACTCATAAATAACCGGATTGCCGGGATAGATTTGATCTGCAGTCGGATTTTCAATTACCTGATATCCCCTTGCCTGCATTGCTCTTACAAAACTGGGAACTCCTACCCAGGAACTGGTATATGGCTGCCAGTCACCACCAAGCTCAAGGCCACCGGCTCTCAAACATTGGGATACGAAATTCATACAGTCACCACCGGATCCTGTATAATCGTTATAAGCGGGATTTCTCCTTGATCCACCCCATTGTCTTGCATATGTAGCCGCACTTGCAGGATCATACCCACTTGCTGCTACCTTCGTCACAGGTGCCAGAATCCCTGTACTTGTCAGTACCACTGCAAGTGCTATCAGAATTCCAAGCCATCGTTTTCTGATTCTTACTTTCTGCTTCATAATTTGCCTCCTCCTTTTCTATTTGTTTCCTCTATCCATCCTTTATTGTAATCATTTCTCCGAATTTTGGGTCTTTTCACACAAGACATTTCCGTCATTCTCTCGCAACAGACCCAACCAGTTCTGTCCTCTTCAGTCCGTATATTTCTGAGAAATAACAGATTTCATTATTTACCACGTCTGCAGAATAGATTCCCTTTTCCAGACAATATTTCACGATCTGATCCGTCAGGCTTCCTTCCTCAAAATGATATCCGGCCAGATAAAGCAGCTGTTCTGCCTCCCGAATGCTAAGTCCCAATGCCAGACAATATGCCATTGCGGTTGTCTTATATGGCTTATATTGATCGGTTGCATGTTTTAGCTTATTGTGGACCCTGCGGTCAATACTGCCCCGTTGATAAATACTGCATTCCTTAAGGAACTGCTTTTTATCCAACATTTCCTGCATCCGTGTTAATACATATTTTCGGAAATTCATCTTCGGTTTCTGTACATAATGTTCATCCAGATATGCCTGTATTTCGCTTTCGATGTTTGTCACTCATTTTCATCCCCTTCCGCTTCCCTATGCCCATTCGATGTTCACCATCTCCCGGCTGCATATATGGACTTTGCTGAGATTTCCCGGTTCCTCTCTTGTCAGGTATTGTAGAATATGCTAAACTTAATTTACTTTTGTCGTTGCAGACGCTACATGTGAACCGTTGATCTGTCTCTAAAATAGCCTTTGCGGCGACCGATAGCTAGATTACGAAGTATTACAGAACACTTAGTAATACGCGAATTGGGGGAATGTTTATGAATTTTCGCAACTCAGTATCTGATACTGTTCCATCGGTAGAAGCGATTTGTACGAATGTACTGAAGATGAATCCTTTTCCATATGATTTAGGGAAACCGTCAAACCGGACTATGGCATATTCATTATTCTTTTATGCAGAATGCCTGACACCGGATTCCTCGGAAGAGGAGATTCTTGCACAGTCCATATTTACAGATGATTTTATTCGCAGGCTATCTCATATTGATCTGACACATGACACACAATATGAGAATCCGCTGCTTTACTATATAATTCACCGTACGGAACCGTTTCCGACGAGCAGTAAATATAGCCAGTTTCTATCGAATTTATTTCAGAAAAATTATTCCGGCAAGAATCAGCCGAAACAGATCCGGATGCTACTGAACTCCATAGACTTTAAAAAATTGTCGTTTCGAATAGACAATCTGATTCAGAATCGATCTACCGCACATTCTTCGGAAACAGACATCCCGGAAATCACAGAAATCTTAGATCACTATCTGAAAGACCTTACCCTTGCAGAACCCGCACTTACATATATTTTTGCAGAATGTAAAGCAGACAGTATCAGCACCAGACTGGCACTTGTTCTTTTATACAGTTTGTTCAATGAGAGCAGTTTTCACGATTATATGACTGCTAATCTTTTATGCGATACCACCTTAACTCCGGAATATCCGACATCGGAACCGGAAGCTTCGATTAACATCGGTTCTGATCGGGATATCACCCTTTCAAAGAAGTACCGCAGACTGCATACCGGCTATCACGTTGTAACAATTACCCTAATCTGCCTGACAGCACTGCAGATGGTCCTGCTTATTATGCCATTCGCCAATGCCTATACATGGGAGTCTTATCATCCGGAAAGCGTTGCTTTCCTGCTTTTCATGTTATTAATATCACTGGCACTTTTTTCTCTGCGAAAGATTCCTTTTTCCCTCGCTAAAAAATCTGCCGAGTACCGGTTACAGCTATTGCCGGAGGAAGACTTCTTACTGAATGATGCCACCTCCCACTATCACCGCTTTCAGGCAAACAGTCAGCATTTTAGAACTCATGATCTAAAGCGAAAATTCTGCATTTTTTCAGAAGGACTGCTCTGGCTGATTTTTATCGGACTGGGACTGATTTTCCATAGTCTTCCATTATTCATTGCAGGAGCCGCACTGTCGCTGGTTATTTATCTGGAATGTGATCATCTCCTGAATCGCCAATATGCAGTTCATTATGATAAACAACATCCTTTACATGCTAATAATCCTGCTAAAAAGGGGACCGTTGCTTCCGGTGAAGGTAAGATTTACAGCTGGGACTATGATGCGGCAGCTGATTCATTTCATCATCATGGATTTACTCAGCTTCCGAACTGTTCCGCTGATTGTATCCGGTATATTTTCTATGCCCGGATCGATCGATATCAATATCAGTGGACAATTGCCGGTATCGTCCTGACAACTCTGACAGCATTTACAATTATTATTGGAATCCTGCAGTTTATGCTTCCAATCTCCGATTTCATCCGTATTCCAAATCAGAATTGGTTTTTATTTTTCTGCCTGATTCTTTTGATTACAACCGGAATTTATTATATAATTCTCTTGTCGCGCACAGAGGAACGCTTCCGGAATCAGACCCGCCTGGCCTATTACTGCAGTGATGCGCCGCTTTCAGATCAGTTCCTGAAAGCAGCATTTCTCTCATTATACGAACGTGGAATTATCAAAAATGTAGATATTGGTCATGGCGTTTATAGCTATGATTGTGTCATGTTTGAGAATGGAAAACAGATTACAGATCTCCGGAAAGATGATCGTATGATTGTCATTCACCGCTATTACGATGCCGTTCGCCGCATCTCCCTTGATTTTCTATTCTTTACAATTGCCTATGTTTGCTTCTTTGTCTGGCATTTAGGTATTACTTCTGCCCTTTGGGGCCTGCCGGGCATTGCGATTATATATTTTGTGTTTTCATTTTACCTATTCCCGAGATGGGATGAAGCCCTTATGAAACACAAGATTCGGAAATATACACTGTGAACTGTAGTAGAACGCTTACTCACCGATATATCCCCCTACTCCTCAATCAGCTCCCGATACACATCCCGCTTGCTGATTCCGCGATCTGCTGCCACCTGTTTCATAGCCGCCTTTTTATCCATGCCCTGCTCCATATAGTAGGTCACATGCTCCGGAATGCTCATCGTCTCCCATTGTTTCCGTTCCTCTTCTTCCAATGTCTCGAAGCTCACGCCCTCCATAACCAGCACACATTCCCCTTTCGGTTCCTGTGCCGTATAATATTCTACAGCCTCCGGCAATGTGGTCTGAAAGACAGTCTCATGCTTTTTCGTCAGTTCCCGGCAGACGGTCAGTCTGCGGTTCCCAAGTGTCTCTGCCAGCTCCTGCAGCGTCCGCACCAGGCGATGTGGTGCCTCATAAAGCACAATCGTCCGTGTCTCTGTCTTCAGCTCTTCCAGCACCCGGCTCCGTTCTTTCTTATCCGTCGGCAGGAATGCTTCGAAGCAGAATCGTCTCGTCGGCAGTCCACTGATCACAAGTGCATTCACGCAGGCACACGCCCCCGGCAGAGAAGTCACCGTAATCCCGGCCTCATGGCACTGTCTGACCAGCTCCTCGCCCGGATCAGAGATTCCCGGTGTTCCGGCATCCGTAATCACCGCTATATTCTTGCCCTCCTGCAGGTATCCTACCAGCACGCGTGCCTTATCATACTTATTATATTCATGATAGCTGGTCATCGGCGTATGGATATCGAAATGATTCAACAGCTTAATACTGTTCCTTGTATCCTCTGCCGCAATCAGATCTACCTCCTGCAGCACCCGGATTGCCCGGTACGTCATATCCTCCAGATTTCCAATCGGTGTTGCACACAGATATAATGTTCCTGCCATGTCATTGCTTCCTTTCCTGCGATATCAACCGTTTACTTTCACCTTATACTTATGTCGCAATGTCTTCATACTCCAGTCATCATACCCTACAATACCATCCTTTTGCAAGCGTCCAAGCACAATACCGGGATTCCTTCCTATTTCATTTGCAAACTCTCGAATTGTCTGGAGATCAAATTTTTTCTTTTCCACAAACTTCCGGTACTCTTCCGGCGGAATCAGACAATCCTCTGCATACCGATCCGCCGCATCCTCTTTTTCACTGTTTTCTCCTTCAAATGAAATACCATAATCTCCATTTATAATATGCCCTATTTCGTGAAACAGCGTAAACCAGAAAGTATCTGCGTTTAACCGCCTGTCATTTACCATAAGCAAGACATGATTTCCTATTTTTTTTGTAGCACCATTGGTTTTGGATCCGGATATATTCGGTAATATAACAAATATTACTCCGGCCTCCCGAAATACGGTCTGAATCTGATTATAAAACCCGGTATGATTCTCTGTCAGCGATAAGGCATATTGAACTGCCTCTTCAAATTTCTTTTTATTAAATCTGGGCACCTGTTCTCCCAATGCCTGATTCACAGCAATCTGCACCATTGCATTTGCTTTTACCGTATTGGCCTCTGTCAGCTCCTTTGCACTTCGGAAACTAACCGCCATATCTTTTTGCGTTAATACAGAAAGTGTAGCCACTTTTAAAAACTCACGTACACATTTTATTTGCTCATCCTTCTGTCTTGGTAAATCCGGCAAATGATAATTCTCTCTGAAATATTTATATTCCAAATATTCAAAGACTCTTCGTTCCTCTGTAAGTTCTTCTGCTGATTTAAACTCGGCAATTCTGGTATCATATCCATTTTGAAGATTTAACCAATAATATATACTGGTTCCCAACATTCTAGATAATTTCATAGCAATATCTATAGATATACTCTGTTCTCCTCTGACCAGCAGGCTTAAATTCTTCGGTGTTGTTCCTAAGCGCTTCGCAAAATCCTCCTGTGTAAGCCCACTGTCATCAACAATTTCCTTTATATAATATCCCGGATGAACCGCAATTGTATCATTATATTCTACATAATTACTCATAATGCTTACTCACCTCCATAATTTCCACAATCCTCACCACTTCTGCTATTTCATCTATATTACATGGATTATATGGATTCTGATTCTCATCCAACGGCTCTAATATAATTCTCCACGCATCTCGTCTAGATTTCACATCAATCGCAAAATATCCCTCTAAATTCCGTCCATGTCGATTTTCCAATTTGTGAAAATGAAATACAGGCTGAACAATAATATCCTTAATTGTATCGGCTTCGCGCAAGGCATTGATACGAATCAAAAGACTCCTTGCCAAGTTTGCATCCCCTCCAAATAATCTGCTTGCTACCTTCAGACTGGTACATTGCCGTTCAATCTTGTCTGTTGCATAAATAATCCTCAATACACTCCTCCATAATATAAAATTACCCGTCGGGTAATTTTATATTATCACTGTGTGCACTAATATGCAACAAATATTTTACATATTTATTTCCTGTCTCTCATATAGCTTCCGCACTTCGTCCGTATATACACCCTTCTCCTGATATACGATCAGTGGTGGTTCTACCTTGATCCTTGACCGGCCGCCACGGACTGCTTCCACCATAACCATGCCCGGCTCCTTATCCACATAGGATTGGATCATGCGCATCCGCTTCGGTTCCATCTTATACTTCATCAGTACACTGAATATTTCTGCCAGACGGAAAGGCTTATGGATCATACAGAAACTGCCTCCCGGCTTTACCAGATAGGCTGCTGCCTTCACTACATCCTCCAGATTACAGAGAATCTCATGTCGCGCGATATTTTTCGGCTCGTATGCATTCTGCAGGCCATGCTGATTTGTCATATATGGAGGATTCGATGTGATGACATCAAAAGAAGCTGCAGGAAATAATCCTGCGGCTTCCTTAATATCTCCCTGTTTAATTGTTATCCGATCTGAAAGTTCATTCAGGCGCACACTGCGCTCTGCCATTTCCGCACTCTCTGTCTGTATCTCCAGTCCGGTAATATGTGCAGCCTCTGTCTTTGCAGCCAGGAGAATCGGAATAATCCCGGTTCCGGTTCCCAGATCAAGAATCCGATTCCCACACTTGACTTTCTCTTTCACGAATTCTGACAGAAACACCGCATCCACACCGAAACAGAACCGCTTCGGATCCTGAATGATCCGGTAACCCTTGCACTGCAGGTCATCCACTCGCTCTCCTGCATGCACCAGTGGCTCCACCTGCACATTCTCGTTCATCAACTCAGTATGTGCCGGTTCTATCTTATTTTCCATCACACTCTCATCCTGTCTGAGCTTCATCTGCTGCCCATCGTCCGCTTCTGAATGAATCCGTCCTAATCATCCAGCTTGGACTTACCTTCCTTCTTTTCCTGTTTCTCCAGTTCTTCCAATTCCTTCATTTCCTCTGCACTGACTCTGGATTTATCGCGTCTGCGCTTCGGCTTGAACCGCAGCTCATCCACCTTGAAGTCCAGAACCTCCTTCTCACCGGCATCATTGGTGACTACCACCTTCACCAGCTGGCGCAGTACATTCGTACCGGTTACTTCCCCCTTCTGACCGGTCGGTGTCTTTACATAATCACCGATATTCGGCATCCGGTCATTCAGATACTCATAGGTCTGCTCCTCATAACTCAAGCAGCACATCAGACGTCCGCATACACCGGAAATTTTAGTTGGATTCAAAGAAAGGCTCTGCTCTTTCGCCATCTTGATCGATACCGGTACGAAATCCGATAAATGACTGTGACAGCACAGTTCACGTCCGCAGATACCGATACCGCCTACAATCTTGGTCTCATCCCGCACACCAATCTGTCGCAGCTCGATTCGTGTCTTAAACACAGCCGCCAGATCCTTAACCAACTCCCGGAAATCGATTCGGCCGTCTGCCGTAAAATAAAACAGCACCTTATTGTTATCAAAGGTATACTCTGCCTCGATCAGCTTCATTGCCAGCTTATGTTTCGCGATCTTCTGCAGACAGATATTAAATGCTTCCTTGCTCTTCTCCTTATTCCGTCTGTCGCGCTCCGCATCTGCCTCCGTTGCTTTCCGGATGATCGGCTTAATCGGAGTCTGCAGACTCTTCTCATCAAAGGCATATCTGCCCCGGACCACCTTGCCGTACTCCATGCCTCTGGCAGTCTCCACAATTACAAAATCTCCCGGCTCTACCTGTATATCTAACGGATTAAAGGAATAGATCTTACCATTTTCCCGAAATCTAACTCCGATTACTTCTATCATTCTGATTCTCCTTTATTGTTAACAGCAGAAGCTCCATTGCTATGTCGAAGTTTACATTCGCTTCTAGCCGTACCTTAACCTTATCCAGTGCCTTCAGCACATTCTCAATACCTTCATAAGAAATATAATTGGCCTGCTGCTTTAATGTCGCATACTCTTCCTTAAACAGCAGCTTATCCGGCGATCCGGACACTTTTAACATCAGAATATCCCGGTACCACATCATCATGATATCCAGATAATCATAAATATCTAATTTATACTTGGACATCTTCTTCACCGCATCGATCAGATCGTAGATCTCCATGCGATTGATATCCTTCAGGATCTGCACACAATCATGCTTGATCTCATTATACTCCTCCGAGGTGGCCAGTCGAACGGCCTTCCCCAGATTGCCGAATGCAAATCCGACACAGAACTTGGCCTTTGCCTGCGGAATCCCCATTCTGGATAAATACTCCATCATGTCCAGCTCGCCTACCGGCTTCAGGTTCAGTGTAATGCACCGCGACAGGATCGTCGGCAGCATCTTGTCCAGATTATTGGTCAACAGCATAATGATCGCATATTCCGGCGGTTCCTCAATCGTCTTTAACAATGCATTCTGCGCCTGCGGATTCATCAGCTCCGCCTCCGGAATAATGTAGATCTTATACCGGCTACTGTATGGTTTGATAATAATATCATTATTAACCTGTTCACGAATATCATCTACCGAGATCACAGTCGGCTTCTCATGTGTTACCCAGATAATATCCGGCTGGTTTCCACTGTCACACTGGATGCAGGAACGACAGGTTCCACACGGATCCGTACCACCGGCCTCACATTGCAGTGTCTTGGCAAACAGTCCCGCCAGCATCTTCTTTCCGGTGCCCTTCTCTCCATGGATCAGATAAGCATGTGCCACTTTTCCCTGCTCAATACTGCTCTTGAAATGCCCTATAATACTCTCATGTCCTACTACATCACGAAATGTCGTCATGGCATACACCCTCTTTCTGTTACGTCAAAATGTCGATCAGCATTCCCCGTATTTCATCAATTAACCGGAGAATCTCCAAATGATCCTTCTCCTCTGACAACAATGCCTCTGCCAGTTTATCCAAATCTTCATCTACCTGATGAATGATTCCATATACCCGGTGTCTTCCCTTCCGATCCAGAAAGTTCTCTCTGGAAAATGTATGGGAATGGGTCGTAATTTCATTCATAAATTCCTTAATCTTCGCCCGATACCGCTTCATGTCCCGGATATCCTTCCGCCTGGCAATCCTCTGCCCCTCGGACTCGATCTCCTTCATCAGTCCCTCCAGCTTCGCCTGAAGCTCACTCTCCTGAAGGTGGCTGACCAGAGTAAATTTGAAATCATCATTTCCGGTATTCTTTACTGCCTCTGTGGCATCGATCTGTGTTAACTTCGATATGGCATCCAGATTAATTTCCATTACTCCGACCTCCTTCCGGTATCATGCAATCCTTATAATTATCATCCTATCATTATTATCGGCTGAAAATCCGTTCTTCAATAGCTGATACTATTTTAGCATGAATCTCATCTACCGGTAAAGAAGCAGATATCTTCATAATTCTATCCTTTTCACGGTCTGCCAACATCCGGTAGCCCTCTACGACCTTCTGATGGAACTGCAGTCCCTCTGCCTCCATCCGGTCCAGCTCCGCCTGGTTCTTCTTCCGACGAAGGCCTTCCTCCGCAGACAGATCCAGCAGGATCGTCAGCTGTGGTCGCAACCCTTCCAATGCATAATCATTGACCGCATAGACCTTCTCCACGCCCAGACCTCTGGCAATCCCCTGATAAACGACCGAGGACTCCAGAAACCGGTCACAGATCACCGCCTTGCCTGCGTCCAGTGCCGGCCGGATGACCTCCTGCACCAGCTGTGCCCTGGCTGCCGCATATAGCAGAAGCTCTGTATTCGGACTCATTTCCGTATACTCTTTATTCAAAATAATCTGACGAATTGCCTCACTGATGACCGTTCCGCCCGGTTCTCTGGTGATGATCACATCATATCCCCGTGCAGTCAGATATGCCCGCAGCAGTTCGATCTGTGTGCTCTTACCGGCTCCGTCCGGACCTTCCATGGAAACAAATAATCCCTGCATCTTTGATGTCCCGAACCTTTCTTATCTGTTTATAGCTCTACAATACCTTGGATAAAAATTCCTGTAATCTCGGATTCTGCGGATTACCGAAAAACTCCTCCGGCGTATTCTCTTCCTTGATCTGACCGCCATCCATGAACAGGACTCTGGTTGCCACTTCTCTGGCAAAGCCCATCTCATGGGTTACGATTACCATGGTCATTCCTTCATCCGCCAGTTCCCGGATCAGCTCCAATACTTCTCCGACCATCTCCGGATCCAGTGCGGACGTCGGTTCGTCAAACAACATCGCCTCCGGATTCATAACCAGTGACCGCACGATCGCGATTCGCTGCTTCTGCCCACCGGATAATTTATTCGGATACTCATCCTTCTTCTCGTATAATCCGATTCTCTTTAACAGGGCACTTGCCTTCTCGGTGGCCTCCTCTGCCGACTGCAGCTTCAGTGTCACCGGTGCCAGTGTCAGATTCTCCATAACCGTCAGGTTATTAAACAGATTGAAATGCTGGAACACCATGCCGACCCGCTGTCTTGCCAGGTTCACATTCACCCGGTTCTCCTTCTCGATCTGTTTTAAAAGATTCTTATATTCACTGCCCTCATGCTTCTCATTCAGCAGATCTTCCTCTTTGATCCGGCGAATCAGCTCCTGCTCCAGCTTGGCAGATAACTCCTCTGCCTTCACGCCGGACTCCGCCTTTGCCATCTCCTCTGCCAGAAGCTTCTGATAAGTCCTTGATGCCTTCATAACCTCCGGATGCAGGTATGGGTCTGCCGGTGTCAGCAGCTGGTCATCCAGCCAGATTTCACCATAGGTAGGCTCCTCTAATAGGTTCATGCAACGAAGCAGGGTACTCTTACCGCTTCCGGAAGGACCGATGATTGCTACCTTCTCGCCCTTCTGGATCTCGCTGCTTACACCCTTTAATACATGTAAATCTCCGAAATTCTTATAAATATTTCTAACGCTTATCACTTGCCCGCAGCCCCCTTTCCATCATCTTTAACGCAAAGGTTATGATCAGAATAATCACAATATAAATCACTGCCATAACAAGGAATGGCATCATGTATTCATAATTTCCGGAACCAATGTTACGGAATGCCTTATACAGATCGACGACACCGATGAAGCTGACTACCGAGGTCTCCTTCACCAGCGAGATCAGCTCATTACCCAGAGTCGGCAGAATATTCTTAACTGCCTGCGGAATGATGATCTTCCACATAGTCGTTCCATAGCCCAGTCCCAATGCACGACCGGCCTCCATCTGTCCGATATCCACCGATAAGATACCGGAACGCATAATCTCCGATACATAGGCGCCACTGTTCAGACCCATGATCAGGGTAGCCACCATGATTGAAGACAGATTAATTCCAAGCAGCGGAAGGATTACGAAATATCCTAACAACAGCTGTACTACCATTGGTGTTCCCCGGAAGAACGCCACATAAATCCCGGATATCTTCTTCAGAACAGCCAGAGCCTTCCCCCAGGCGCCATACTTCTTCGGCTGTACTTCAATTGCCGCAATGATCGTTCCGATGATAATACCGAGTACCAATGCCAGCAATGCAATAATCAGGGTATTTAACAACCCTGTTAATACTTCCTTATAACCACCCTTGTTCAGGAAGGTGTCAAAGAACATATTCCATTTTGTTACAAGTGATTGAATCGTCATAGTTTTTTCTCCACGCATAATATGAGAAAAAACCTGTCGTATTCAGACAGGTTTCCTCTCAATGCCGCTCATTAATTTGCTGCATTTACCTTCTTCACAATCATTTCAGCCGGTGCCTTATCGATCATTACATAATTGATATTACCGGATAACATATCGTTTACTGCCAATGAACCGGAGGTATAACCTACCCAGCTCATATTAGAAATTCCATCGAATCCCCAATCAGAATCGCCCTTTACATAGAACTCAGCGGTTGTTCCGCTCTGTCCACCGATACGGCCTGCATCCTGATCTGCCAGAACTGCCAGTACATCATCGGCTGTCTCGCAGGAATCAAATGCTGTATCATTGCTTGGTACGATCAGTACCTGAGAAGCTGTATAGTAAGAGTCAGTAAAGTTTACACTCTCTTTTCTGGTCTCATTAATGGTCAGGCCGGCGATTGCCATATCAGCCTTTCCGGTATCTACATAAGTACAAACAGCCTCAAAGTCTACATCCAGGATAACCAGTTCCTTGTTCAGGTACTCTGCAAGTCCCTGTGCGAGCTCCATATCAATACCGTAGAAGGTATCACCTTCCTTATACTCAAACGGTGAGAACTCAGCGTTGGTAGCTACTACCAGCTGATCCTTAGAATCATCTTCCTTTGCGGAGGTAACACCAACCGGCTCACCATCGCCGAAGTAATGCTCGCAGATAGAATCCAGTGTCCCGTCACTCTTGATCTGCTCGATATACTTATTGGTCTGCTCTAACAGGTCTGCATTGTTCTTATCCACTCCAAATGCGTACTGCTCATCGGTCAGCGAAATATCAATGGTCTTAACCACACCGGCTCCGCTTCCGGCTCCGGCACCACAGCCTGCCAGTGACATCGCCATAGCTGCTACAAGTCCTACTGCAGCAATCTTTGAAATTAACTTTTTCATGTTACTTACCTCGATTCCTCATTCTAAAATCTTTACTTACATCTTAGCGAATTTTACACTATTATCACATGATTTGTCAATGGTCTGACCTATAGTTCCGCCATTTGACCACGCATTTGTCCTATATTTTCTAAAATATTCTAATAATAGGTATACTTTCCGTTATTTTCCTCTACCTGTACTACCGGCTTTGGGTTCTTGCTTGATGCAATCAACAGAAATACAACGGATGTAATCGGAACAATAATGCTGACAATTGCAAACGGTGTTGCCTGTGATTCATCCACAAACATCTCATACAGATCCTTGTATGCAGAGTAGCTAATAAAGATTCTTGCCACCATAATTGCGATTGGTACCAGCGATACGATAATCGGTCCGATAACCGGAATGGAATCACCGTAAAAGCAGAGAAAATACCCTGAATCACACTACCACCAAGCGTAATGGCAAGCCAGATCCAGAATCCGGTCGAACGATCGACTTCCTTATTAAATGCCAATACCTTCAGCTTCTTATCCGGAAGTGTAAACAACAGATACGTGTTTGCATATGGAATCCATGCCATCCACGGATACTGATGACCTAGCTTATTTGCCATCTTATAAAGTGCGACTGCCTGCAGCACATAGACGGCAATAGACAGTAAAAGCATAATGCCTATGATTGCAATTACCATTATCAGTGCTCCGGATGCAACCAGCCCTTCTACTAATGATTCGACGTCACTATTAGACATATTCATTCCTCCTTTGAATTATCATTCATACGTCATTTTTATAGTGTATCATAAGCTTTTCCAAAAAACCACCTATATTTATTTCAATCTCTTTACAAATTGCTGTTCTTTTCATCTTCCTCCGGATTTTCTTTCAGAATTTCTTTCAGTACCTTGATTCTTCCTTCTGAAATTCCATATATTGTCAGACCGGCTTTCCTGCAGGTTTCCAGATATGTCACCTCTCCCGCTCCGATCGGCTCTCCCGGCACCAGCTGCGGAATTCCCGGCGGATATACCGTCACATAATCCCCGGCAATTCTTCCGGCCGCTTCCTCCGGTGTAACCGTCTCCGTTTCCCGGTTCCACGCCTGTGCCGGTGTCAGTACCTCCCTTGCGTCTTTCTTGCATGGAGAATACGTATATGTTGAACTTCTCCTTGCAGAACCATTCTCCTCCGGATGTCCTTCGAGCTCTTCACCTGCTTCTTGATCTTTTCTTTCCCTCAGAAGCTGCTCGGTCGCTACCAGTGCCCGATCCAGTCGCTCGAAAGCCTCCTCCGTATCTGCCACACTGGTCATTGCCAGTGCATAATGTAACGAAGCCATCTCAAACACCAGTCCGTACTTCTCTTCCATATAGCTCAGAAATACTTCACCACTCCATCCGCCTTTCATGCAGAATACCAGCTTGGAACAATCATAGGCATATCCACCCTGTGCCCGGACTTCTTCCTCCGTCAGCAAATGGATTGCCTCATATGCCTCCCATTTCTTGCGATATTTCTTCAATCTCTTTCCATACTCTTTCATCCGGCTGTCACGCCAGCCATCCATCGCTGCGATCACATCCTCCATATTCGCTACAAATAAATACGATGGCGAGCTGGTCTGATACATACTCATATACTGTTCAACCCGTTCCCGAAGCTCCTGCTGCCGGTCAACTCCGATCCCTTTAGAAGATATCTGATCAGTACCCTTTCCTATATGAAGAATGGCGCACTGCGTATAGCATGGCAGAGTCTTGTGCAGGCTCTCGATCACCAGATCTGCACCGCACCGGATTGCCGTTTCCGGGAACATGTCTCCAAACTCCATATGTGCTCCATGAGCTTCATCCACGATCAATTTGGCACCTGCTCTGTGTACCGTATCACTGATCGTCCGTATATCAGACACAACCCCTTCATAGGTCGGTGAAGTCAGAACCATTGCCTTCGCCTCCGGATGCTCCCGGAACGCCATCTCAACCTGCTCCGGTAAAATGCTTCCACAGATTCCATATTCCTCCATTGTCTCCGGATAGATATATACCGGTTTCAGACCAAGTAACAGCACTGCATGATACACTGACTTATGACAGTTTCTGGCCATGATCAGGGTGTCACCCTGCCTACAGCACGCAGAAATCGCAGTTAAGATTCCACAGGTACTGCCATTTACCAGATAATATGACTTCACACTTCCATATACCTGCGTCAACTCCCGCTCTGACTCTGCAATCGAGGCTTCCGGTGCGTTCAGATTATCCAGCCCCGGCACCTCCGTCACATCCAGCTGATTCCCCATTCCAAGCGTTAGAATAGTCTCTGCTAATGATGCCTGACGCTTATGCCCCGGCATATGCCATGGATAATAATCTTTTCCACAATATTCACTTAATGTCTGATTAAATATCCGCTTCATTCGTTATCTTCCATTATGATATTACTCACATTTATTTTTTTAATTCTGTAGTCAATTTTTAACTCATACTCATCATTGTAATAAATACAGAAATTATTCCAAGAATAGTCATTACACAAAAACACCCTAGAAACTATCTACCATAATCTCTAAGGTGTTCTTTCATGCCCAGAACCGGAATCGAACCAGTGACACGAGGATTTTCAGTCCTCTGCTCTACCAACTGAGCTATCTGGGCCAGCAGCAGTTATTATATCACATCCGCTTCTGTTTTACAATTTCTTTTTACGGAATTTTCCTCGATTTTTACAGAAAGAGATTTTTCCCGATTTTCTCATGGGCGAGAGTGGTATTTATCCGCAAACAATACCACTCCCTGTTTTAAGACCTCCATTTGAGATTTCAAATAATATTCGTCCCCAAACATAGCATAATGTACACTTGCGCGAACAAATATAAAAATCAGCGGCGTTATCGTTGTATAAGGAATTCCGATCTTTGGCTCCAGCTGCTTTGCATACTCGGTATATCGCTCATTTACCTCTTCAAAAAACTTCTTGCCATATTCAATATATTTCGGGTGGGTGTAAATCTGATACATCAGCCGGTATTTTTTTCCGTGTTCTCGCGCCGTCCAATAAGGTACTTCCTCAATAAACCGCATAACATCCTTAGGATCTGTTGGTGCTTTCTGCATGAATTCATCCTCAACCTTGGTCATACAGTAGGCAGTCGACTCAGTAATCAGCTCATCAAGATTTCTGAAATAAGAGTATAGGTTTGCTTTTGTGCATCCACAGGCTTCTGCTAATGCCTTAATCCCTGTACCGGTCAGGCCGTTTTCTGCATAACATTCAAAGCATTTCTCCATGATCTCTTTTTTCCGCTCGTTGTGTTGCTGTTCTGTCATCTTCATGTATGTGCCTCTTTCTTATCTTTCCTTCTTAAATACAGTCATACCGGTCAGCATACCACCACTGATAAAGAGCAATGTGATCCACAGCATAAGGTTACTGTTATCACCGGTCTGCGGGACTTTTCCGTCTGCTTGACCCTGTTTTTCTGTCGTACTTGCTGTCTCTGTCGTACTTGTTGTCTCTGCCATCGTACTTGTTGTCTCTGCCATACTCGTTGTCTCGGTTGCACTCGTTTCTGTTGTTTCTGTACTTTCCTCTGCCTCGCTTGTCGTCGGTTTCGGATCTGCAGGCTTTTTCTTCAGCGCATGGATTGCATCCTCAATTGCCTGTGCCATTGCATCCACCTCTGCCTGCTCTGTAATATTCTTTCCCCGGATAACCGCTTTCATCGCCTTCTCCACCGCCGTGAAATCCTTGTAATCATCCTTATTCAATGCCTTTGCCTTCGCTATCGCTGCATCAACCTTGCTGTAATCCGCATCCTTGTATTTCAATGCGGCAATAGCATCCTCAATTGCCTGTGCCATTGCATCCACTTCCGCCTGCTCTTTAAAGTTTTTATTTCGATCAACGGCTTTTACTGCTGCTGTAACATCAGAAAAGTTTTTATACAGATTTCCATTCAGCGCCCTTGCCTTGGCAATTGCAGCATCGACCGCTGTATAATCTGCACTACGCAATACCAGAGCTTTCACTGCATTCTCGATAGCCTCTGCATATCCGTCTACCGTTGCCTGTTCTGTGTAATCCTTGTTATATTCAACTGCTTCAATTGCTTCTGTCACTGCTGAGAAATCAACGTAATCATCCTGATTTAACGCATCTGCTTTACGAATCGCTTCTTTCACCGCCTGATAGTCCGCCTTCAGTAATTCCGGCTGTTCATATACGGTATAGACTAGCTCGAAGCTTCCACCCTCTATATCACCTCTGTTCCATAAAACATCCAGACGGTCGGAATCGTCAAGAATCATTCCCGGTGCCGTTGCGAAAGCATTCTCATTACTTCCGAGCAGTTTAAGTGGAAGTAACATGAACTTGTCGGCCTCACTGTTATAATAATACAACCGAATATCTTCCTGGCAGAGATCACACTCCCTATTCTGCTCGTCAATCCATTTTCCATCAGCTGTTTTTGTATATTTTTTGCCGCCAATCGTGACTTCCGTTTTATCTGTTTTCAGGGAAGTATATTCTCGCGCTGAAATGTAAGCGATCGAGCCTTGTTTAGAGATAACCGAGTATCTTGTATCTCCCGTTCCGGATACATCCGCGATCGTGTCTGTCTTTAAACCTGTTGAACTGTCGGGACTTCCGCTGATTCTGAATATATTGCCATCATGGTAATAGTCTAATTCCGACAAGTTGGTTTCAACAATAGAGGAATCTGTATCCGCCGGTACAATATTATGAACTGTACCTTTACCAAATGTGGCTAAATTCAGCTCTTTTGTTTTCACCGGTTCCGGATCAAACCGATAACCTCCATTGTAAATTATATTATAAAGCACGTCAGAGACCCGCGTGCCATCTGTCGCTTCTTCAAAAAGAACCGTAATCGCATTGTCCACTTCGGCAACAGAATATGCAGAAATATAATTGCAATTTTCCGCAAAAACCATAGGAAGCAGCTTTCCGTTCTCATCCGTTGCATTATCATTGGTAGAGAAGCTGTTTGCTTCCGGATCATAATACAGACCTTCTATCGAATATGCACCGGCATCATTCTTAACATCCTCGCAGACAACCCACGTAATCAGCACCTTGTTTCCAACCTTCGTCACACGGGAATTATAATGACAGACATCATCCGAATCACTGCCCGTGAATGTATATGGTTCAAACGAAGGTGCCAAGGTTTGTGAGTTCATAACTGCAATGGATATTCGCATAGAACCCGCCACCTTCGCCTTCGCCTCCTCCATCTTCTCATTGCTACTGGCTTTCATAATTTCTTTATTTGCATCTATCCAGGTAATAATTATGTTGTTATCATTCGATGCATGGCTGTCCGCATATACATACGGCTGCATATCACAGGTCGTATCATCTTTCAATAGGTGCGGAACAGAAAATGTACCATAAGAAGTCTCGATGCTGTAGTAAATCCCATTATTGCCCTCAGCATTTTCACCGTTATCAAGGGACATCACCAGTATTTTTCTTGATGAATTCGGTATTTGCACTAATTTAGTTTCACTGAATACCCTCATTCCTCCTATTAGTACTATATCATCTTTACTCTCTGCTGCAGATACCCCTGTCGGTATCAGTCCCATCATCAATAATAAGGCCAGACCAAGTGCCTTAATTCCTGTTCGGTTTTTGATATTTTTTTTGATCATATGAATTCCCCTCTTTCTTTTAATATTAAACGACCGTTCGGTTATGATTAATATATCATAGGTCAACAACAAATTCAAGAATTGTTTAAATAGCAAAAACCCCGATTATATCGAGGTTTTACTAAAAACATTTTCAAAATATTTTCCTGTTTTCATATAACACTGGATGGAGGTGGATTCGAACCACCGAAGCAAGATGCAGCAGATTTACAGTCTGTCCCCTTTGGCCACTCGGGAATCCATCCATATTCTTTTTATTTGATGGGACCAATAGGGCTCGAACCTATGACCCTCTGCTTGTAAGGCAGATGCTCTCCCAGCTGAG
>ENA-OZLH01000115-OZLH01000115.1-human-gut-metagenome-genome-assembly--contig:-NODE-115-length-41371-cov-10.382176_pt1 | contig 41371 bp, 36 predicted proteins | sample MGYA00244832_ERZ653776 | MGnify/ENA primary metagenome ERZ653776 (study PRJEB26926, sample SAMN06165218) | human gut metagenome | biome: ENVO:00009003; feature: ENVO:2100002; material: ENVO:00002003...
GCTGTATGCAGCGTCAGATAATGATTATCGGATTCCACAAAAAGCAGGTCGGAGAGAAACAGCTTCTGCGTCTCCCCGCCAAGTGAAAGCAGCAGATGCGGCTTTTCCTGTCCGCGCATCGCCTGCAGCTCCTCGAGCAGCGGAAACAGTGTATCCTCTGTCACCGGCTTTAAGAGATACCGGAACGCCTGCACCTCATATCCTTCGAAAACATATTCTTTATGATTCGTCAGAAAGAGAATCGGCACCTCACTGTCCGTTTCACGGATTTTCCGCGCCAGCGCCATGCCGTCCATTCCGCCGAGATCAATATCGAGAAAGATGAGATCAAACGGATACGAGCCGGGATACTGGAACAGAAAAGCGGCGGAGTCTGAAAAGGCTTCCACGGTCAGAGGAAGCCTTTTTCGCTCCGCAAAGGTGCGGAGCAGCAGTTCCATCCGGGAACGCTGCGCCGGTTCATCTTCGCAGTAAGCAATTCTCATGTTATTCACCCAAACATTTTTTGAAGAAGTTATCGTAAACGGTAATCATTTCCTCGGTCCAGAATGCGGCACCGCCGTGGTCTGCGCCGCGAAGAAGATACAGCTGTACATCTTTTCCGGCATCCTTTAATGCGTGGTAGAGATCGACACTCTGCTGGCAGAACACCATCGTGTCCTTGGTGCCGTGTGCGATCAGCATCGGCGGGAAATCCTCGTTCACGTATGTTTTGGAGCAGGCTGCCTTAGCCTCCTCAAGATGCTCGGTAATGTCATAGCCCATCAGCATGCCCTCCGGGCTGTCTGGTTTCTGATGGTTCAGCGTTATCGGATAGCCGTACGGCAGTGTCACATCAACAGCTCCGTACAGATCGATAATACCGCATACCTCGCAGCTTTCCTCATTGATCGGCTCGTCAAGTTTTCCGCTCTTTGCGGTCATGCCGGCAACGGAAGAAACCTGTCCGCCGGAAGAATCTCCCATCAGGAACATCTGCGATGGATTCAGCTTGTATTCCTCCGCATGCGCACGCAGAAAACGTACCGCATTTTTTGCGTCGATGATCTGCGCTGGGAAATGTGCGATTCCGCTGTGACGGTATTCGACGATTGCAACAACGTAGCCGCGCTGCGCCAGACGGGCGATCATGCCGACCTTCTGGTAGACATACTGTTTCATCCAGGCGGATCCCTGAATAAATGTGATGCACGGCCAAGTGCGCTCCGGGTGCGCCATCTGGAATGGTGTGAAAATTTCCAGATGAAGATTGTGCGCCTCGTCGTAGACAACTTCATGCGCATAGCGGATCTCAATTTCCTCTCCGGTCACCGGAATTTCCACGGCGCCGTCTACCGCGTCTGTGTAGTCCGGCATTGTCTCATACGTGTAGTTTGATGGTTCAATGATCATGTGTAAAAACCTCCTTTTTCAAAAACCCATTTTTCGGTCCGAAACAGCAATCCACAGGATTTACGATTTCTTCGACTCCTCATATGATTTTAACTCGGAAAGCGCCTCACCTGCAAGTGGATACAGTGCAATAATGTTGAAAATTGTCATCAGCCCGATGCCGACATCACCAAGATCCCACACAAAAGTGTATGCGGCAATACCGCCGATAAACAGCATTACAAGTGCAAGAACCTTGTAAGCGGTCTGGAAACACCACTTGTCACCGAACAGGTAGGCAACGTTGCTTCTGGCATAGAACAAAATGCCGAGGAACGTGGAAAAGCTGAACAAAAACAGCGTAAGTGCAATGAAAATCACACCGAATTTTCCCAGATGATACTGCATGGCGGTCTGCAAGAGATCCATGCCGGAAAGGCCATTAATCAGATCCTTTGGTGCAAGCAGCATAATCATTGCGGTGCAGCTGCAGATGACGATTGTGTCAACAAAAACGCCGAGCGCCTGTACAAGGCCTGCTTTGGCCGGGCGGTCACATTCTGCGGCGGCAGCGGCGCATGGAGCGGAGCCGGAACCGGCTTCATTCGAAAACAGACCACGCTTTACACCGTTCATCAGAACAGCACCAAAACCGCCGGCTGCCATCTGACGAAGTCCGAAGGCTTCCTCAAAAATGCGTGCAAACACAGAAGGAATCTGACGGAGGTTGACTGCGATGATAAACAGTGTGATAAAGAAATAGCAGACTGCCATGACAGGAACTATAAAATCCAGCACCTTTACGGTTGCATTTTTCCGCAGTACGATGATTGCAGAAAGAATCACCAGCATGATACTGGTGTAAAGCGGCGGAATGGAAAATGCATTTTTAAAAGAAGAAGCCACGGAGTTGCTGATTACCTGACTGATACCGCACCAGCAGATCAGACCGGCAATGGCAAACAGAACAGCCGGCAGAACGTATCGTTTTTTCTTCTTGAGGTGGTCTTCAACCAGATCGTGAATGTAGTAGGCAGGACCGCCGCGGTAGCCGCCGTACAGAGGATCTTCTTCTTTGTGAAGCTGTGCGAGCGTAGCTTCGATAAACGCGGTAGACGAGCCGATGATAGCCGTCACCCACATCCAGAACACAGCACCTGCGCCTCCGGCGGAGACTGCAGCGACAACGCCGACCAGATTTCCCATACCGACACGCGTTGCGGTGGAAACGATCAGTGTCTGAAAAGAAGAAAGGCTGCTTTTTTCATTTTTCTTTTCCGACAGGGCACGGATCATGTCCGGGAACAGACGGATAGGAAGAAAACGTGTCCGGATCGTAAAATAGATGCCGGTTGGGATCAGCAGAAGAATCAAAAGGGAGATTCCGAGACTGCCGCCGCCCGGGAGCGGAATCGTAAAAAGATCGCCCCAGAGAAAGTTGTAGACTGTGGTGATGAGATTGACAATCATGTTTTCAAAAACCCTCATTTCAAAATATTTGCGGCACTGTGAAACGTCAAAGCATAAAAGCACCGTTACCTGCTATTATATCGGTTTCTGTTTGGAATGTAAAGAAGGGAAGAGAAAAGATAAGAGGCAAATATCAGCTTTTTCCGAAACCAGAAAAAGTTGATATCTGCCTCTTAAAAATTTTTCAGTCGTATCAAAAGATCAGCCTGCGAGATGCAGCATCTCGATCAGGAACAGCCAGCTCAGGCCATAGAATGTAACGACAGCGACAAGGTCGTTGACCGTCGTGATGAGCGGACCGGAAGCAACCGCCGGATCGATGTGGATCTTTTTGAAGAACAGCGGAATGCAGGTGCCGACGGCACTGGAAATCAGCATTGCCAGCAGCAGTGCGATGCCGATGCAGGCGGAAACGGAAAATGCGAACATCATGGTCTTTCCCTTGAATAAGAAGATGAAAAGTCCGATGACAGCAAAGGACAGAACACCAAGCAGAAGACCATTGCAGAAACCGATGCGCATTTCCTTGAAAACAAGCTGTAATTTCTGTTTTCCGGTCAGGGACTCATCCATCAGGACACGGATGGTAACAGCCAGGGACTGGGTACCAACGTTTCCGGCCATGTCAAGGATCAGGGACTGGAAGGTCATGATGATCGGAAGGGTTGTGACAACCTGTTCGAAAATACCGACTACAGAAGAAACCAGCATGCCAAGACCGAGCAGGATGATCAGCCATGGAAGACGTTTTTTCATACTGTCTTTTAACGGCTCTTTTAAATCCTCCTCTGCGGTCAGACCTGCGAACATCGCGTAGTCCTCACCCATCTCATCATCAACCAGGTCGATGATGTTTGATGATGTGATGACACCGAGTAGGAGGTTGTCATTGTCGAGGACCGGAATAGAATCCTCGGAATAATCCTTCAGTTCTTCGATACACTCGTTGATCGGCTCCTCTGCATATACGTACGGGTAAGAAGTTACGGTCAGATCCTCGAGCGTCTCGTCGCGTCTTGCGATGATCAGGTTTTTCAGATCGATCGCTCCGTAAAATTTCTGCTGCGCATTGACAACAAAGATGGTAGAGATGTTGTCGTTCTTTGCGGCCTGATCGATCAGGCTGCTCATCGCCTGTTTGACATTCAGATCCTCGCGGATGATGATGCAGTTTGTCGTCATGCGGCTACCGATTTCATCTTCATCGAAGGAGGCGATCATCTCAATATCGTGGCGTACTTCCGGATCGAGCAGTTCGATCAGAAGTTTTTTCTTTGCTTTGTCGAGTTTCTGCAGAACCTCGGCCAGTGCATCGGTCTCCATTTTGGAGAGGATGGAAGCGGCTTTTTTGACATCCATCTCTTCGAGGTACTCGGCTACGTTGTCGGATTCAGCATACTCAAAAATATCGGACAGCATGTCCGTGTCCAGAATGCGGTACAGTTTGCATCGCTCCGGAACCGTTAAAAGCGGCAGAACATCTGCCAGGTCATTTTCGTGGTAATCTTCCAGGCGGCTGCCCATGACAGCCGGAGAAGAGTTACTGCGGATTGTATCCAGGATCTCCTGGGTATAATCCTGTACTCGTTTTTCCATTTTTTCGTTATCCTCCATTCTTTTTTTTGACAGCAGAAAAAAACATGCGTGCTGTCGGTGCGAAAAAGCATGTTGGAACCCTCACAGGGCAGTAAAAGCACACGAAAAAAGAACCAGAGAATTACGTTTCAAAACTGGTTTGGATCATGTGTCTTACTTCGGGTTTTCATAGGATAAGAAGGGAAAATATTTAAGATTAAAGCAGGACAGAAGGATGGCCGTCATCCTGCATATTTTCCGGTTCCCGTCCTATGCTGGTACTTCGCCCATGAGAATCACAACTATCCATTCTGTTCACCTGCCTTTTTTTAGAAATTTTTTGATCAAACAGCCGTTTTTGCCGGTCTGTTTCGCTTGAAATACGGGATTCAAAAATCATCCCTCAAGTATTCTAACTGCTTTCCAGAAAAAAATCAATTCCTATTTTGGTAAAATTTTCGCAACATTCTTATCTCGTTTCTGTTTCTCCTCGTAAAGCATTGCATCCGCATGCGCGAGCATCTCCGGAAGTGTGGAATCCATGTCTTTCGGAAGCAGATAAAAGCCGGTGGAAACGGTAATATTATATGCTTTTTCGCTCGTTCTATTAAAAATGTCGAATGCGGAGTGCAGCGTCCGGTACAGATCCCTGGACATTGTTTCGTCGGAACACGGAACAAGACATGCGAATTCATCGCCGCCGATGCGTCCGCAGACACCGCGTTTGCCGATGGAATCCTGCAGAAACTGTCCGACAAGGCGGATGGAGAAGTCCCCTTCTTCATGCCCGTACCGGTCGTTGATGATCTTTAAATTATTGAGATCCGCATAGACGGCAAGCAGGATGTGCTAAGAAAATAATTGCAATTGTCTAAAAAATGTTTGAGCTCTGAATTCACAGACAAAACTTTATAGAAACTTAAGATTTTCCTTTGCGGACCTAAAGATTCCTTTGGTACAGTAAGGATGAAAACAAAAGACATCTGGCAACTTGAGGGAATTTGCGGTACAATCATCTTTGAATCATGTGGGAGGTCCGGCGCGGAAAAAAAGTGCCGGAAAAGAAAAAATGAAAGGTGGAGAAAGAAGAAATGTACAACATTTTAGTATGTGATGATGATAGAGAGATTGTAGACGCCATTGAGATTTATCTGACCCAGGAGGGCTATCATGTGCTGAAAGCATATGACGGCATGCAGGCGATCCAGATGCTCGAGAGGGAGGAAATTCAGCTTCTGATTATTGATGTGATGATGCCGAAACTGGACGGCATTCGTGCGACGCTGAAAATCAGAGAAAAGAGCAGTATTCCGATCATTATTCTGTCTGCGAAATCAGAGGACGTAGACAAAATTCTGGGACTGAACATCGGCGCGGATGATTACGTGACGAAGCCGTTCAATCCGCTCGAGCTGGTGGCGAGGGTGAAATCTCAGCTGCGGCGCTACACGAAACTTGGAAATCTTCCGGCGGACGACGGAGAAAATGTGTATCAGGTCGGGGGTCTTCTCGTCAACGACGATTTAAAAGAAGTCAGCGTCGAGGGCGAACCAGTCAAACTGACCCCGATCGAATACAACATTCTCCTGCTGCTGGTAAAAAATCCAGGCAAGGTATTTTCGATTGAACAGATCTACGAGAGCATCTGGAACGAGGAGGCGATCGGTGCGGACAACACCGTTGCGGTCCACATCCGTCACATCCGTGAGAAAATCGAAATCAACCCGAAGGAGCCGCGCTATCTGAAAGTTGTATGGGGAATTGGGTATAAGATTGAGAAACAATAATAAGGAGTGAATAATTGTGAAAGAACGAAAACTCTACAGCCTGACGGGGAAGCTGATCGTTTTTCTTCTGCTGATCGTTTTTGCCGCCAGTGCGCTGTTCGGGGGCATTCAGACACTGATGCTTTCCAGCGTCGGCCTGACGCCGAATGCGGCAGCAAAAAAGTATGCGTTTGAAGAAACCACCGCATGCGGCACACTGGTGCAGCGGCAGCTTCATAACGTCATGAGCTACTATAATGATATGAGTAAATTCGGCATAAACGGTCGATACGACGGAACAAAAGAGATTGATTACCGTGCCTTTGCAACCGATGGAGAGGGAAGCGGCGGGATAAGTACAACGTACACCATTGACCAGCTTGTCAAGATGTACGATGACGGCAGCAGCGCAGACCTCAATGAGGTGGCAGCGTATACTGCGGACAATTATGCGACGAACGATGCCGGAATTGACAAAGAAGCCTATCTTGCATACGAAGATGGAACTGACGTGAGCCAGGAAACAGAAGAGACGGATGTAGCCGCACTCACCGAAGAAGTGAGCGCGGCAGATGCAGAGACGTTTGACAGCTTTTCCCCGGACGGCGAGGTCTACTTTCCTTCCGATAATGCAGTGAAAAGCCTGAAAGAGAAAAAAATTGATCCTGCTGATGTTTCCTCCCAGTTTTTGTATCTATACGATCAGGGAATGAGCCTGGAAACGCAGAAAACGAAAGCGGGAACGTACCTCTATGAGTACGCGGCGGCAAATCTGAAAAAGGTATCCATCCGCGATCTGTATATGACACTTTCCGGGGTCACGGAAGAAGTTGCTGCTTTTAAAAACCAGGAGAGCGGCATCAGCGTCGATGCGGACGATGCCAATCTCTGGTACTGTCTGGAGGATAAAGAAGGAAATATCTATACGAATGTGGATTCCTGGAAAAATGGTTACACAACAGCCATTGCGCAGAAATCGCCCTATCCGTTCGCCTTTGCTGTTGACCGGACCGGCGGTGCCGACAAAGTCCGTTCTTATGCAACAAGAAAAAACAGCCCGGCCGTGGAAGCAGCGAGAAGCTATCTGCTGAACAATCAGATTGCAGATAATTATCAGAAGATCTTTGTTGCACTGGATCCGGATCTGGCAGCAAGCGACTATTTCTCCCAGTACAGTGAGATCTACAGCCAGTGGCTTCCGAAAATGCAGCTCCTTCTTCTGATGATTGCAGTTGGCGGAATCGGAACGCTGGTCTGCCTGATCCTGTTCACACTGCAGGCAGGAAGAAATGGAAAAAACAAAGAAATCCGCCTTTACTTTTTCGATCAGTGGTACACGGAAATCGCAGCTGCAGCCGCCATCCTGATTGTGATGGGAGCAGTTGGAATCGTTGCTGTCTGCATCGAACTTTCCTACGGCGGCGTTCATTATATCCAGAATTTTGACGGAAACTACATCTACAGCGGATCCTATGGAAATGAAGCAGATACATGGCGAAGCCTGGTGGCCGCATCGGGCATCCTCGCCGGATTTCTGATCACACTGATTCCGTACTGCTCACTGGTGCGCCGGATCAAAGCACGCAACGTCTGGAAACAGTCGTTTTTGTACTGCGTCGGCCACCGGATCGTGTCTGCCGGAAGAACCTTCTATGAAGGCAGACAGGAGTCGGAGCGAACGATCCTTATGTTCTGCGTTTTCTGCGGCGTGCAGATCATTCTCTGCTGCGGCTTCGGAATGTTCGGCGTATTCCTTACCCTGGTGATGGATGCCGCAGTGCTGCTTCTTCTGCTGCGCGAGGCATCCGGAAGAAAACAGATTGAACATGGCTTAAAAGAGATTGCTGCGGGCGATCTGGATTACAAGATTGACCTGACGGAGCTGCCGGGGGAAGACAACCTTCAGCTTGCCGGAATTGTCAATTCGCTCGGAGAGGGAATGAAAGCGGCAGTGCAGGAGCAGATGAAGAGCGAGCGCTTAAAAGCGGATCTGATCACCAACGTATCCCACGATATCAAGACACCGCTTACTTCTATTATTAATTATGTCGATCTGCTGAAACGGGAAAATATTGAAAACGAGAAAGCGAAAGATTATATCCGCGTACTCGACGAAAAATCACAGCGCCTGAAACAGCTGACGGAGGACCTTGTCGAGGCATCGAAGATCAGCTCCGGAAACATTAAACTGGAATTTATGAACCTGAACCTGAATGAACTGGTACAGCAGGTAAACGGAGAATTTGCGGAGCGGTTCGAAGGCCGCAATCTCGACCTGATCTGTATTCTCCAGCCGGAACCGCTTCTGATCCGTGCGGACAGCCGCCGCATCTGGCGCGTGCTTGAGAACCTGTACGTAAATGTCTGCAAATATGCCATGCCGGGAACGCGGGTTTATGTGGATGCCATCAAAAAAGACGGAAAGATTCAGTTCTCGATCAAGAACATTTCCGAGAACCCGCTGAACTTCCAGGCGGATGAACTGACGGAACGTTTTATCCGCGGCGATGTCAGCCGGAGCACCGAGGGCAGCGGTCTGGGACTCTCAATCGCAAAGAACCTGACGGTATTGCAGCATGGAACCTTCAATATTTATCTGGACGGCGACCTGTTCAAGGTTACGATTACGTTTGATGAAGCTGTAAAGGAGAAAAAACCGATGTCTCCGATGATCGTACCGGAACCGGTACAGGAGGAAGCACAGCAGGATGTCTGAGAAGTGTTGAAAAATAAAAGAGAATAGAAAACGAAAACGCCCCGCCAGGAAACACGCAGCAGATGCGGTTCCCGGCGGGGCGTTATTTATGAAATGCAGTTTATTTATTCGTCTGTTTCTGGCTGTTCAGCCGGGCTGGCAGATTTCTCTTCCGAAGCAGTTTCTGCAGCTGCGTCAGCCGGAGCAGCATCGGTGGTTTCAGCCGCAGCAGCGTCATTGGAACGATCAGTCAGTGGGCTTGGTCTGTCCATCGCTTCGAGTGCCCGTAAGGATTCTTCTTCCGGTGTCAGAACCTCGTTTTCTTCCTCAGGCATATAGAATGGGAAGATTTTGTTTACGAAGAACCAGGAGCATCCAAGCGCTACCGTGGAAAAGCCCAGAAGGAACATCAGAAGAATCAGATAGCTGACAATCTTTGTCGTGGAGAATACATAGATCAGCAGCGGACAGAGATTGACGAGCAGGATCATGATGGTCCACGGCAGGTGGCGGATTGCCATCAGGATGGAGTTCTTGATCGTGTTTTTTACAGTATTGTCAAAGCGGCTCAGTACCGGAAATACATAGGAAAGTACCATGGCCTCGAAAAAGATCAGTACCAGGAAAACAAAACGCAGGTAGGTGATGGTACCCGGCATTCTCATGACCAGCAGAAGATCAAGAATCAGAACAATCAGAACCGCCAGCAGGATGAGCCAGATGGCAGTTGCCTGCTTGAAGTTTTCGCGGAAGGATTTCCAGTAGGTACGGAAGATATACGTCTCCTCATTTTTGATCATCTTCAGCGTGACGTAGTACATTGCTGTGAAATTGGCACCGATTGTCACAATCGGGATACACATAATAAGGAAAATAATGTTCAGCATCATCAGGTCGAAGACACGGCCCATAATCTGCGAGAACTTACTGTCCAGGCTAAAAAAACTCATAATTTGTTCCTCTTTTCTGTTGAATTAAGTGTGCCGCCGATTAACGTTCCGGCTGGCAGACATCATAGAAAAGTATAGCGAATTTTTCAGAAAAATGCAATGAAGAGAATATAAACTTTTCGTTTCGTCATTTTGTATAAGAGTGAACATTTTGTTTGTGCAAAGTGGACAGAAGAGAACGGTTCGAGAAAATCCGAAAGCAGAATTGCCAATCTGCCGGAGGAAAGTTTGTGTAATTGTGGCATGGTCGAATGCGGGTAGAAAAGGTATACTAGTCCCATAAGCAAGAGAGATGCAAATGCAAAACTCATAATAAAACGCATGATGTTCATTTAGGGAGGATTCAAAAATGGCAAGTTTATCTTTACAGCACATTACAAAAAGATATCCGAACGGTTTTGAAGCAGTAAAAGACTTCAACCTGGAAATCGCTGACAAAGAGTTTATCATCTTCGTAGGACCATCTGGATGTGGTAAGTCTACTACATTACGTATGATCGCAGGTCTGGAAGATATCACTCAGGGTGAGTTATGGATTGGCGATAAGTTGGTAAATGATGTTGAACCAAAGGATAGAGATATCGCAATGGTATTCCAGAACTACGCTTTGTATCCACATATGAGCGTATTTGATAACATGGCATTTGGTTTGAAGCTGAGAAAGGTTCCAGCTGAAAAGATCAGCAAGCAGGTACATGAGGCTGCTAAGATTCTTGATATCGAGCATTTGTTAGACCGTAAGCCGAAGGCTTTATCCGGTGGTCAGAGACAGCGTGTTGCTATGGGACGTGCTATCGTTCGTGAGCCAAAGGTATTCCTGATGGATGAGCCTTTGTCAAACCTGGATGCTAAGCTGCGTGTTCAGATGCGTGTTGAAATTTCCAAATTACATCAGAGATTACAGACAACTATCATCTATGTAACACATGACCAGACTGAGGCTATGACACTGGGTACCAGAATCGTAGTTATGAAGGATGGTATTATTCAGCAGGTTGATACTCCTCAGAACTTATATGACAAGCCATGCAACTTATTCGTAGCAGGTTTCATGGGTATGCCTCCAATGAACTTCATTGATTGCAAGGTTGTTAAATCTGGTTCAGATGTATTATTGATGTTTGGTTCTCACTCAATCAAGGTACCTGATACAAAGGCTGCTAAGCTGATTGAAATGAACTACATTGATAAGGAAGTTATCTTAGGTATCCGCCCGGAGAACATCCATGATGAGCAGCTGTTCATTGAGTCTTCACCGGAAAGCATCATTGATGCTAAGATTAATATCTATGAAATGTTAGGTGCAGAAGTTTACCTGTACTTCACCATTGATCAGTTTGATATTACTGCAAGAGTAAATGCTCGTACAACAGCAAGACCTGGTGATACAGTACAGTTAGCATTCGACTTAAGCAAGATTCATATCTTTGATAAGGAAACAGAGCAGGTTGTAGTTAACTAGTTCGTGTTTTTCACAAAAAAGTATGTCTAAAATATGAAATTTTTGGAGGAAATACATTTTTTAATGTATTTCCTCCTTTTTTTATGCTAAAATAGGGAAAAAGGGTGTAGTTATATATGGTAAAGGAGTGAACGGAATGATTTCAAATCAGATCTTACAGGATACGATTGAGGGGATTAAGGGGATTACCAGAATCGATCTATGTGTAATGGATACAGAAGGTAAGGTGTTGGCATCAACCCTGCGTGATGCGGATGAATATGAGAAGGCTGTGCTTTCATTTGTGGAATCACCGGCAGAAAGCCAGGTTTTACAGGGAAATCAGTTTTTTAAGGTGTTTGATGATAACCAGCTGGAGTATGTGATTCTGGCAAAGGGAAAAACAGATGATGTTTATATGATTGGCAAGATCGCGGCATTTCAGGTACAGAACCTTCTGGTAGCATATAAGGAACGGTTTGATAAGGACAACTTTATTAAGAATCTGCTGCTGGACAATCTGCTTTTGGTTGATATCTACAATCGGGCAAAGAAGCTGCACATTGAGACCGATGTGAGACGGATCGTATTTATTATTGAAACGAAGAATGAGAAGGACACGAACGCATTAGAGACTGTTCGCAATATTTTCTCGGCAAAGTCAAAGGATTTCATTACTGCAGTAGATGAGAAGAATATTATCCTTGTAAAGGAAGTAAAGGCGAATGAGTCTTATGACGATATGAATAAGACTGCAAAGGTGATCGTGGATATGTTGAATACAGAAGCAATGTCTACGGTTCATGTTGCTTATGGAACGATTGTAAATGAGATCAAAGAGGTTTCGCGCTCCTATAAAGAGGCAAAGATGGCATTGGATGTCGGAAAGATCTTTTATGGTAACCGGAACATTATTGCATATAGTAACTTAGGAATCGGGCGTTTGATCTACCAGCTTCCAATCCCGCTATGTAAGATGTTTATTAAGGAGATTTTTGATAACAAATCTCCGGATGAATTCGATGAAGAGACTCTGGTAACGATCAACAAGTTTTTTGAAAACAGTCTGAATGTATCAGAGACTTCAAGACAGCTTTATATTCATCGAAATACACTGGTATATCGTCTGGATAAATTACAGAAGAGTACCGGACTGGATTTGCGTGTATTTGAGGATGCAATCACATTCAAGATTGCCTTGATGGTTGTAAAATATATGAAGTACATGGAATCTTTAGATTACTAGAAGAAAGGGGCACAGGATATGTTAGTGCTGGACCATGTAACAATGAAATATCCAACGGGGACGACCGCGTTGAATGATGTCAGTCTGACGATTGAAAAAGGAGAGTTTGTATTTATTGTAGGAAGCAGCGGCTCCGGAAAAACAACATTGATGAAGTTGCTGATGAAGGAATTGAATCCGACATCCGGTGATATCTCGATTAACGGAAAGCAGTTCTCAAAGCTGAAGCGGAAGGATATTCCGAAGATGCGACGGGAGATTGGAGTTGTATTCCAGAATTTCCGTCTTTTAAAAGATCGTACTGTATATGAAAATGTAGCATTTGCACAGAGAATTGTAGAGACACCGCCACGGTTTATCCGGAGACAGGTGCCGTCCATGCTTACATTAGTAGGACTGGGTGACAAATATAAATCATATCCACGGGAGTTATCCGGTGGTGAACAGCAGCGAGTTGCATTAGCCAGAGCGTTAGTGAACAATCCATCGATTCTGCTGGCGGATGAGCCGACAGGAAATCTGGATCCCAAGAATTCATGGGATATTATGAACCTGCTGGAGGAAGTGAATAAGCGTGGAACAACAGTGGTAGTAGTAACTCACAACCGAGAGATTGTAAATGCAATGAAGAAACGTGTAGTTACCTTGAAGAAAGGTACTATTATTAGTGATGTGAAAAAAGGTGGATATATAGATGAAGATTAGTACATTAGGCTATTGTTTTGTACAGGGACTGAAGAATATCAAGCGAAATCTGCTGTTCTCACTGGCATCCGTCGGTACTATTGTGGCATGCTTGTTTTTGTTTGGTATTTTTTACGGAATAGTTGTGAATTTTGAAGCAATGATGTCAGAGATGGAGAAGTCAGTGTCTATCACAGTGTTCTTTGATGCGGATGCAACGCAGGAACAGATAGACAATATTGGTGAGCAGATCCGGGTACGGGATGAGGTCAATACCATGGATTTCGTATCTGCGGAGGATGCGTGGAAAGAATTCTCACTGAAAATGTATAAGGGTGATCAGGAGAAAATCGATCAGGCATTCGGCTCATCCAATCCGTTGCAGAATTATGCATCCTATAACATAACGATTTCGGATGTTTCTAAGCAGGCAGAGTTTGTGTCATTTCTGGAAGGACTGGACGGAGTCCGGAAGGTTAATTCCTCGGAAGTGACCGCAGAGAATCTTGCGTCCATTAATTCATTGGTAGGATATGCGTCAGTTGGAGTTATTGTGATCCTGCTGCTGGTATCTATATTCCTGATTAGTAATACGATTACGATAGGTATTACGATCCGAAAAGAAGAGATTGCGATCATGAAGCTGATCGGCGCAACCGATTTCTTTGTGCGGGCACCGTTTATAGTAGAAGGTATAACAATCGGATTGGTTGGCTCTGCGGTACCATGTGTATTTTTGTATTTTATGTATGGCATGGTTATAGAATTTTTAGTTAACCGGTTTTCAATTTTTGATACCTGGTTAAATTTTCTACCAAGAGGGGATGTGTTCCAGACATTAATTCCGGTCTGTCTGCTGATCGGTATCGGAATTGGTTTTGTAGGAAGTATGGTAACAACGAGGAAGCATTTAAAGGTATAGGTGATGGGAATGAAGAGAAAAGGCCTGCAAATATTGAAAACGGTCCTGGCACTGGGAATGGTTGTAACAATTTCAACACAGGTTTATGCAACTTCAATGGATGATGCCAAGCAGGATAAACAGAATGCAGAAGATAATCGTGAGAATGCACAGCAAATCCTGGCTGGATTGGAATCAAGCAAAGCGAATATTGAGGCGTATGTGAAAGAACTGGATTCAAAGCTGGCGGATATACAGACACGGATTAGCGATCTGAATGATCAGAAAGCGGATCTTGAAGGACAGATTGAAACCAAGCAGACGGAACTGGAACAAGCTAAGTGCGATGAACAAAAGCAGTATGCGGATATGTGTACCAGAATACAGTTCTTATATGAGAATAGCGGTGTCAGTTATGCGGATGTGCTGATGAGTTCAGAATCAATGAGTGATATGCTGAATCAGCCGGAATATGTATCGGCGATGGCAGATTATGATTACAGTATGCTGGAGCAGCTGGTGGCGACCAGACAGAAGATTGCAGATGATGAACAGCAGCTGCAGATTAATCTGTCGGCAGTAGAGCAGCTGACAGCTGAAGTTGAAGATGAACAGGCAACTGTAAATCAGCTGATTGAAACCAAATCGCAGGAGGTTGCACAGTATGACGATCAGATTGCCAGACAGCAGAAAGTAATAGAAGAATGTGATGCAGAAGTACAGGCAGCGGCGGCCAGAATTGCGGAGCTGGAAGAGGCAGCCAGAAAGGCACAGAGCAGAGGAGAATTTGTTCCGTATTCCGGTGGTGCATTCGTATGGCCATGCCCGTCCAGTACGAGAATCACCTCGTATTTTGGATATCGGACACCGGATGGCGGTTATGTGAATGCAAATCATAAGGGAATTGATATCGGTGCGCCAACCGGCACACCGGGGGTAGCGGCAGCCAGTGGCGTGGTAGTTATCGCACGTTATAGTGCATCGGCAGGAAACTGGGTGGTGATCAGTCATGGAAATGGTTTATATACGATGTATATGCACGCATCCCAGCTTCTGGTATCCGAAGGGCAGTATGTAAATGCAGGAGATACAATATTATTGGTAGGTTCTACCGGGTGGTCGACAGGACCGCATTTGCATTTTGGCGTGGGTGTTGGTGGATATACCTCTGCATATGCAGTGGATCCATTGTCGTATTTCCAATAAAGGACGTGAAGATAAAGTGAAAAAGTGGTTAAGCGGTTTAAAAACGATTCTTGCAGTCGGACTGGTATGTCTGATGACGGTTCAGGTATTTGCAGATAATCTCGACGATGCCAAGCAGGATCAGCAGGATGCTGAAGACAATAAGGCAAATGCAGAGAACGTTCTGAACGGTCTGAAAGGCGAACAGGCAGAAGTCCAGGATAAGATATATGAGCTGGACGGACAGTTGACAGAGCTGGAGACCAGGATCGATGATTTGAATAAGCAGAAAGCGGATCTGGAAAGCCAGATTGAGACGAAGCAGGCAGAACTGGAACAGGCGAAGCAGAATGAGCAGACACAGTATGCGGAGATGTGTACCCGAATCCAGTATATGTATGAAAATGGTGATGAGGATTATGTTTCGGCGTTGATGGATGTCAACTCTATGAGTGATATGCTGAATGAACCGGAATATGTGTCAGCAATGGCAGATTATGATTATAATATGCTGGAGACGTTGATACAAATCCGGGAAACGATTGCAAATGATGAACAGTTGCTGGAAAATGATCTTGCGGAGGTTGAGTCTATTACCGCGCAGGTTCAGGAAGAAGAGAGTGCGGTTTCTCAGGTATTGGATGAGAAGAATGCAGAGATGGCGAAGTACGATCAGATGATCGCAGATCAGCAGAAGCTGGTGGAGCAGTATGATGCCGAGATTCAGGCAGCGGCTGCCCGGATTGCTGAGATTGAAGAAGCAGCCAGGAAGGCCAGAGAGCAAGGCGGCGGAGGCGGTACAGCCGGTGGTGGCGAGTATGTACCGTATCAGGGTGGTGCACTGACATGGCCATGTCCGTCCAGCTATCGGATTAACTCCGGATTTGGAACCAGAGAAGCATCAGGTGTGGTTACGGCCAATCATTACGGGATTGATATCGGCTGTCCGGATGGTACACCGATCGTGGCAGCAGCCAGTGGTGTTGTAGTTCTTGCACAGAGAAGTGCTACGGCCGGTAACTGGATCATTATCAGTCATGGTGATGGTTTGTATACGATTTATATGCATGCCTCCGTGCTGTATGTTTCAGCAGGACAGTATGTAAATGCAGGTGATACAATTATGTTGTCCGGAGCTACGGGAGCAACGCAGGGACGGCATCTTCATTTTGAGGTACGGGTAGGCGGATATCAGAGTTCCAGATATTCTGTAAATCCGATGAATTATTATTAAAGAATCGCAGACGTGAAAGGAAGCATATATAGAAATGAAAAAGTTTGCAAAGATATCAAAAGTTGGAATCAGTCTTGCTATTATAGCAACTCTTTGCGGCGGTTGTTCGTTCAGATCAATCGGACAATCCATTGGTCAGAGTATTAATGGTGCAACGTCCGGTACAAACAGCAGCACTACGTCGGAATCTATTTATACACCAAGTGTAGAAGAGAAGGTAAATGCAATCAATGATCTGATTGATGAGAATTTCTACTTTGATGCAAGCGACGATAAGGAGCGGGAAGAATATATTTATAAAGGAATCCTCGAGAGTCTGGATGATCCGTATTCCGTATATTATACGGCAGATGAATATGCAGATTTGATGAATACCTCAACGGGTTCGTATGAGGGAATTGGTGTATCGATCCAACAGGATGTTAAGACAAAGACCCTGACCGTTATTCGGGTATTTCAGGGAAGCGGAGCAGAAGAGGCAGGCATGTTGCCAAAGGATATTATCCGGGCTGTCGATGGCAGAAAACTCGATGGTGAGGAGGTATCGGAGGTTGTAACCTGGATTAAGGGTGAGCCGGGAACAACGGTGGATGTAACGGTCTATCGTCCAAGCACAGATGAGGAACTGACCCTGACAATTGAAAGAAAAACGATTGACAACTCAACGGTCAGCTATAAGATGAGAGAAAACCAGATTGGATATATTGAGGTTACGGATTTTTATGAAAAGACGGCAGAGCAGTTTGAAAAGGCAATCGATGATCTGCAGGGGCAGGGTATGAAGTCTCTGATTGTTGACTTGAGAAATAATCCGGGTGGCTACGTAGATGTTGTAGTTGAAATGTGTAATTATATTCTGAAAGAAGGTACCATTGTATATACGAAAGACCGGGATGGCAATGTAGTCAGCAGCTATGAGGCAGACGGGGATCATTCTCTGGATATTCCGATGGTGGTGCTTGTAAACGGTGACAGTGCCAGTGCATCTGAAATATTCTCCGGTTGTATGCAGGATCATGGAATTGCAACACTGGTCGGTACTACAACGTTTGGTAAAGGAATCGTGCAGCATGTGATCCCGCTATCGGACGGATCGGCAGTGAAGCTGACAACTCAGAAATATTTTACACCAAACGGAAATGATATCCATGGTGTAGGAATTGAGCCGGATATCACTGTAGAGCTTCCGGATGAATTGAAATATGAACCGGTGATTCCGGAAGATCAGGATGTACAGCTGCAGAAGGCAATCGAGATATTAAACGGAGAAACAGCAGAATGATAAGAGAAGAAATGGAACAAGGCAGGAAGAAGGCCAATCGTAATAAAACCATTGATTTCTCGTTAGAAGAAGGCAGGAAGTATTTAGATTCCTGCCTTTATATTTCTAAGGAGAAACCGGAACCGATCACCTGCGAGATGTTGAAGAATCAATTGATCGTAGGAGATACATTTGAAGTTATGCCGAAACTACCGGAGGCGTTCGTAGATCTGTTGATTGTGGATCCGCCGTATAATCTGCGGAAAGATTATCATGGAAATTGTTTTAATGAGAAAAAGACCGAGGAATATCGCCAATATACAGAACAATGGGTAAAGGCGGTAATCCCGCTTTTAAAACCGTCAGCGACCGTATATGTATGCTGTGACTGGAAAAGCAGTATGATCATCGGAGATGTTCTGCAGAAGCATTTTAGACTTCGGAACCGGATTACCTGGCAGAGAGAAAAGGGACGTGGAGCAAAGGAAAATTGGAAGAACGGAATGGAAGATATCTGGTATGTGACAATGTCCGATGAGTTTATATTTAATCTGGATGCTGTAAAACAACGGAGAAGAGTCATAGCTCCATACCGACAGGATGGTGAGCCGAAAGACTGGACGGAGGTGGCAGATGGCTCACGTTATCGGGATACTTGTCCATCCAACTTCTGGGATGATATTTCAATCCCTTACTGGTCGATGCCTGAGAATACAGCACATCCGACACAGAAACCGGAAAAACTGATGGCAAAGCTGATACTGGCAAGCAGTCGGCCGGGAGATGTGGTGCTGGATCCGTTTGCCGGTGCAGGAACAACTGCAGTGACGGCTAAGAAACTGAACCGGGTTTATGTAGGGATTGAACAGAATGAACTATATTGTGCGTGGGCACAAAAGCGACTGGAACTGGCAGAAGAGGACAATAGCATACAGGGATATGCGGATGGCGTCTTCTGGGAGCGTAACACAGCCGCTTTACAGAAACGTAAGAATAAAAATAAGGATAAATAAATTACGAATGATCAATGCCCGGAGTTATCCAAGTGCTGCAAACAGAGCTGCTATTTCATCTGCTGATAACTGTTTGTTCGGATCGTCTGATAAGAGAGATGATACATCAGGCGATGCGGATGTTGCAGATTCGGCCGATGCTTCGGAATCAAGTGCTTCGGCTGTGGCGGTTTCCGGCAGGATGTCTTCCTCGATCGGGGCACCTTCTTCGTTGACCACTTCTTCTGCAACCGGAGTATCCATGAGACTTTCCTCTGCTTCTTCTTCCGCTACAGGCTGAACGGTCGGCTGTACAGATGCCTGCATGCCGGCAGAGGCGAGTGATTGGCGTAAGTCCTGAATGCTGGCGTTGATATTGGCTAACTCTGATGAGAGCTCATTCAATGAGTCGGTAATCTGCTGTGTATCTATGGTCTGTGTCATAACCGGTGCCGGTGCAGCAGTGGCCGGGATGCTGATCCGGCCAATTGCGGCAGAGCAGGTGGAAATGGATGCATCCAGATTGTCACATTGCTGATTCAGAGCGGCGATGAGCTTTCCGGTATCGTTTTGTGCATATTTCACCTGGAATTTTGCGACTTTAGTCTGCTCATCCATCAGACGCTGGATAAGAAGCTCGTTGGATTTCTGCAGCTGGGCATACTGTTCTAAGAGGAGCTCCAGACGCTCGGCCGTACGTTTGGTATTAACATAGGTACCTTTTCCAAGCATATTCACCAGACGGATCAATTCTTCGCCCTGGAGCTTCATGCCTTCATAATTCATCCGTTCACGCTGTTCTTCTCCGACGGATGGGGACGGTGTTTCTTTTGATTTTATGATCCGTGTGATTGTTAAAAAAAGCCAGTATGCAGATGCCAGAAGCAGAAGCGTGCTGATTCCGACAACCGGAACAGAACTGCGATATTGCAAGAGGCAATAAATGGTTGTGATCGATGTAAGGATGGTAAAAAGTCCCGGCAAAATCCAGGAAGATTGTGATTTGTTTTTCTTTTTTGTACTCATATAGAACCCCCGATGTAAACTATGTAATACATATTTTCTGAATTTCATTATTGCATATAAGTATAACACAGATTTTCTCTTTTATATAGTGGAATAGTTGATTTTATATAAATGGATTGCTAAACTATCAGGTAGAAATGAAGGAGGCATATTGTATGCAGGAATTATCAAAACGAACAGAGACATTCAGTGATTCCGTGATCCGGCGGATGACCAGAGTATCTGATGAATATGGTGCAATTAATTTATCGCAGGGCTTTCCGGACTTTGATCCGCCGAAGGAGCTTACAGACCGTCTGGCAGAAGTAGCCGGAGAGGGACCGCATCAGTATGCGGTTACCTGGGGTGCACAGAATTTCCGGGAGGCGGTTGCACGGAAGCAGGAGCATTTCTCCGGAATGAGGATCGATCCGAACCGGGAAATCGTGGTGACCTGTGGCAGTACGGAGGCCATGATGGCAGCTATGATGTCTGTGGTGAATCCGGGTGAAAAGGTAATCGTGTTTTCCCCATTCTATGAGAATTACGGAGCAGATGCGATCCTGTCCGGAGCAGAGCCGATTTATGTGCCGTTAAATCCACCGGAATTTACATTTGATGCGGATGTCCTGGAGGCTGCATTTAAGCAGGGAGTGAAAGCATTGATCCTGTGTAATCCGTCCAATCCGTGCGGCAAGGTGTTTACGGAGGCTGAGCTTAAGACCATCGCAGAGCTGGCAATCCGCTATGATGCTTATGTGATTACGGATGAAGTATATGAACATATTGTATATAAGCCGAATCATCATACCTATCTGGCTGCACTGCCGGGAATGCGGGAACGGACCATTATCTGTAATTCATTGTCCAAGACTTATTCCATCACAGGATGGCGGCTGGGATACGTGATCGCGGCACCGGAGATTATTGAACGCGTGAAAAAGGTACATGATTTCCTGACGGTTGGGGCGGCTGCACCACTGATGGAAGCGGCAGTAGCAGGACTCAACCTTCCGTACAGCTACTATGAAGAGCTGGCAGCCCATTATACACATATGAAGGACCTATTTCTGGGCGGACTGAAACGCATGGGTGTGCATTATACGGAACCGCAGGGGGCATACTATGTTCTGGTTGATATTGATCCATACCGGCACATGGGTGAAAGTGACTATGATTTCTGCGTGCGGATGGTAAAGGAAGTCGGTGTGGCAGCTGTTCCGGGATCCAGCTTCTTCCGGGAAGATGTAAATAACCTGATGCGGCTGCATTTTGCCAAGAGCGATGCGGTACTGCTGGAGGCATTGAATCGGTTAGAAAGACTAAAATAAAGAACAAATATTCGCAAACAAATGTTCTGAAATGCCTGTACTTATAAAATCAGATGTGCTATAATGAGCTACAATGAGCATTGCGATATAATGGAGTGATGGACTCACGGAATAAGGAGAAGATAAGTGGATCATTTTGAATTAGTTTCAGAATATGCACCGACCGGAGATCAGCCGCAGGCGATACAGGAGCTGGTGGACGGATTCCGGTCAGGCAATCAGATGCAGACGCTGTTGGGTGTGACCGGTTCGGGAAAGACCTTTACGATGGCGAATGTGATCGCACAATTGAATAAACCGACCTTGATCATTGCACATAACAAGACACTGGCAGCCCAGCTATACAGTGAGTTTAAGGCATTCTTCCCACATAATGCGGTGGAGTATTTTGTTTCCTATTATGATTATTATCAGCCGGAGGCATATGTGCCATCGACAGATACCTATATTGCGAAGGATTCGGCAATCAATGATGAGATCGATAAGCTGCGACACAGTGCGACTGCTGCATTGATTGAGCGGCGGGATGTGATCGTAGTATCTTCGGTATCCTGTATCTATGGGATTGGTGATCCGGATGATTACCGGGAAATGATGATTTCTCTGCGCCCGGGTATGAACAAGGACCGGGATGATGTGATCCGGGAGCTGATCAATATTCAGTACGTGAGAAATGATATGGATTTTCGGCGTGGTACTTTCCGGGTGAAGGGCGATGTGCTGGAGATCATTCCGGTATCGACCTTTGAGAATGCGGTCCGGGTGGAGTTTTTCGGAGATGAGATCGATCGGATCACAGAGTTTGATCCTTTGACCGGAGAGATTCATAAGTCATTGAACTTTACCTGTATTTTTCCTGCGTCCCATTATGTAGTGGCGAAGGAGAAAATGAACCATGCCATTGAGGAGATTGAGGCAGAGCTGGCGGAGCGGGTGAAGTATTTTAAGGACCGGGAGAAGCTGATCGAGGCACAGCGAATTGCGGAACGGACGAATTTTGATATGGAGATGCTGCGAGAGACAGGCTTCTGCTCCGGTATTGAGAACTATTCCAGACCATTGGCCGGTCTGGCACCGGGAGCCACACCGAATACCCTGTTGGATTTCTTTAAGGATGATTTCCTGATGATCATAGATGAGTCACATATCACAGTACCACAGATCCGGGGCATGTATGCGGGTGACCGTTCCCGGAAAATGACACTGGTTGACTATGGGTTCCGTCTACCGTCGGCACTGGATAACCGACCACTGAATTTTGAGGAATTTGAGTCCAAGCTGGATCAGCTGTTGTTCGTATCGGCGACACCATCTGTCTATGAGGAGCAGCATGAGATGCTTCGGACGGAGCAGATCATACGACCGACCGGATTATTGGATCCACCGATTGATGTGCGGCCAATTGAGGGACAGATCGATGACCTGATTTCGGAAGTAAATAAGGAAGTAGAACAGGGACATAAGATTTTGGTTACAACCCTAACGAAACGGATGGCAGAGGATCTGACCGATTATATGCGAGAGGTTGGCATTAAGGTAAAATATCTGCATTCGGACATTGATACGCTGGAACGTGTGGAAATCGTGCGAGATTTGCGTCTGGGTGTGTTTGATGTGCTGGTGGGTATTAATCTGTTGCGGGAAGGTCTGGATATTCCGGAGATCACACTGGTTGCAATTCTGGATGCGGATAAGGAAGGCTTCCTGCGTTCGGAGACGTCCCTGATTCAGACGATCGGACGTGCGGCGCGGAACAGCGAAGGCCATGTCATCATGTATGCGGATAACATTACACAGTCCATGCAGGTAGCGATTACAGAGACCAACCGTCGGCGTGAGATTCAGCAGGCGTATAATCAGGAGCATGGTATTACACCGACAACGATTCAGAAGGAGATTCGGGACATTATTTCCAATGAGAATACATTGGAAAATGAGAAACCGGCGGAGAAGGATGCAGAGTCTATGACCCGGAAGGAATTAGAGGAAGCAATCGCAAGAAAGACAAAGAAGATGAATCAGGCAGCTGCAGAGCTGAACTTTGAGGTGGCCGCAGTGCTTCGTGATGAGCTGAAGGAGCTCAAGATCGCACTACGGGATATAGATGATTGAGACAGAGCAGAAGGAGAAAGATATGGCAGCGAAGAAGGAATACATTAAAATTCGGGGAGCAAATGAGCATAATCTGAAGCACATTGATATTGATATACCGCGGAATGAACTGGTTGTAATGACCGGACTATCCGGTTCCGGAAAGTCTTCGCTGGCATTTGACACAATCTATGCAGAAGGACAGCGGCGGTATATGGAGTCCCTGTCTTCGTATGCCCGACAGTTTCTGGGACAGGCGGAGAAGCCGGATGTAGAACAGATTGAGGGCTTATCACCGGCAATTTCCATTGATCAGAAATCTACGAACCGGAATCCACGGTCTACGGTTGGTACGGTGACCGAGGTTTATGATTATTTCCGATTATTATATGCGAGAATCGGTGTCCCACATTGTCCGAAATGTGGTCGTGAGATCAAGAAGCAGACTGTGGATCAGATGGTAGATGCAATCATGAAGCTGGAGCCGGGAACGAAGTTTCAGCTACTGGCACCTGTGGTAAAGGGCAGGAAGGGACGGCATGAGAAGCTGCTTGCCAGTGTAAAGAAGAGTGGATTTGTGCGGGTGATCGTAGATGGCAATCAATATGATCTGTCCGAGGAGATCACATTAGATAAGAACATTAAGCATTCGATTGAAGTAATTGTAGATCGTCTGGTAGCGAAGGAAGGAATCGAGGCAAGACTGGCAGATTCGATTGAGACAACCCTGAAGCTGGCGGAGGGCAATATGACCGTAGATGTGATCGGAGGAGAACCGATGACATTCAGCGAGAGCTTTTCCTGTCCGGATTGCGGAATCAGTATTGACGAGATCGAGCCGAGAAGCTTTTCATTCAATAATCCGTTCGGTGCCTGTCCGGTCTGTCACGGACTGGGCTATAAGATGGAGTTTGATGTGGATCTGATGATCCCGGATCGTTCTTTAAGTATTAACGATGGATGTTTTCAGGTGCTGGGCTGGCAGTCAGCTGCGAAGCCGGGAAGCTTCAGCCGGGCCATTCTGGAGGCACTGGGAGAAGAGTTCGGATTTGACATGGATACACCGTTTGAGCAGTATTCGCAGGAGGTGCAGGATCTTCTGCTGTACGGCATCGGGACAAGACCGGTGAAGGTACGGTATAAGGGACAGCGCGGAGAAGGTGTCTATGACATTACCTTTGAAGGACTGCTGGAAAATATCAGACGGCGCTATCGGGAGTCTTCACAGTCCATGCGGGAAGAATATGAGAGCTATATGTCGATCACACCATGCGAAGAGTGCCGCGGAAAACGATTGAAAGCAGAGTCGCTGGCTGTAACGGTTGATGATAAGAATATTGCGGAAGTTACGGAAATGTCGATTGCGGATCTGCATGAATATCTGGCGGAGTTACACATCAATGACCGGCAGCAGCTGATCGGTGGTGTAATCCTGAAGGAAATACGGGCAAGGATTCAGTTCCTGATGGATGTTGGACTGGATTATCTGGCGCTTTACCGTCCGACGGCAACGTTGTCCGGTGGTGAGGCACAGCGGATCCGACTTGCGACCCAGATTGGTTCAGGACTGGTCGGTGTGGCATATATACTGGATGAGCCGAGTATTGGTCTGCATCAGAGAGATAATGATAAGCTGATCGCTACCCTGAAACGGCTGCGGGATCTGGGTAACAGTCTGATCGTCGTAGAGCATGATGAGGATACCATGCTGGCAGCAGACTACATTGTGGATATCGGACCGGGAGCCGGAGAGTACGGTGGAGAAGTTGTAGCCGCCGGTACGGCAAAGGATATTATGAAATGTAAGAAGTCTATTACAGGTGCTTACCTGAGCGGAAGAAAGAAGATACCGGTTCCGGAGACCCGCAGGACACCGACCGGATGGATCACGGTAACCGGAGCGCGGGAGAACAATCTGAAGAACATTGATGTGAAGTTCCCACTGGGTGTGATGACCTGTGTCACAGGTGTATCCGGTTCGGGAAAGAGTTCGCTGGTAAATGAGATTTTATATAAGCATCTGGCACGGGATTTAAATCGTGCAAAGGAGAAGCCGGGCAAGCATGATGATATTCTGGGAATCGAACAGCTGGATAAGGTGATCAATATTGACCAGTCGCCGATCGGCAGAACTTCACGTTCAAATCCGGCCACCTATACGGGTGTTTTTGATATGATCCGGGATCTGTTTGCGTCATCCAAGGATGCGAAGGCAAAGGGCTATGGCAAGGGCCGGTTCAGCTTCAATGTATCCGGCGGCCGCTGCGAGGCCTGCAAGGGTGACGGTATCATTAAGATAGAGATGCATTTCCTGCCGGATGTGTATGTACCGTGTGAGGTATGTCATGGAAAGCGTTACAATCGGGAGACTCTGGATGTAAAGTATAAGGGCAAGAGTATTGCAGATGTTCTGGATATGACGGTAGATGAGGCATGCGTATTCTTTGAAAACCTGCCATCGATTCTACGGAAGATAGAAACCCTGCGGGATGTCGGACTGGGATATATTAAGCTGGGACAGCCATCAACAGCACTTTCTGGTGGTGAGGCACAGCGAATTAAGCTGGCAACGGAGCTGAGCAAACGAAGCACCGGCAGAACGATATATATTCTGGATGAACCGACGACCGGTCTGCATTTTGCAGATGTTCATAAGCTGATCGATATTCTGCAACGCCTGACAGAAGGCGGTAATACGGTCGTTGTGATCGAGCATAATCTGGATGTGATCAAGACGGCGGATTATATTATTGATATCGGACCGGAGGGCGGTGCCCACGGTGGTACGATCGTAACACAGGGAACACCGGAAGAGGTAGTACAGTGTCCGGAAAGTTATACCGGTAAGTATCTGGAGAAATATTTGACAAAATAACTTCAGACATACTATCATACTAAGGTAAAGAGATATTTGAATCAAGAAATGGAGAAAACAGGAGAGGATAAGACATGTATTATATAAGTGATCTCCACGAAGGAGATATGATCAATGCAATTTATTTCTGTAAGACGAAGCAGTCTCAGCAGACCAAGGCCGGCAAGACTTATTTTTCAATGCTGTTACAGGATAAGACCGGAGTAATCGATGCCAAGATCTGGGATCTGAACAATGGAATTGCTCATTTTGATGCAATGGATTACATTTCTGTGATCGCACAGGTGGTCAGCTTTCAGGGCAACCTTCAGCTGAATGTAAAACAGGTACGTAAGGCACAGGAGGGAGAGTACCATGTGGCAGATTATATGCCGTGCTCTTCATTCAATATTGATGATATGTACAAAGAACTGACAGATTTGATGAAGAGTGTAAAGGATAAATACCTGAATCGGTTATTACAGAATATATTTATCAATGACAAGGAATTTGCAGAGAAGTTTAAAAATCATTCTGCTGCAAAGTCCATTCATCATGGTTTTATCGGCGGTCTGCTGCAGCATACACTGGCAGTTGCGAAGCTTTGTGACTATTATTCACTCCAATATCCGATTCTGAACCGCGATCTGCTGATCACGGCCGCAATCTGTCATGATATCGGTAAGGTGGATGAATTATCTGAGTTTCCGGAGAATGATTATACAGACGAAGGACAGCTGATCGGACATATTGTTATGGGAACTATGCTTCTGGACGGAAAGATGAAGGAAATCGAGGGATTTCCGGTAAAGCTTGCCAATGAGCTGAAGCATTGTATTCTTGCACATCATGGGGAACTGGAATACGGTTCACCGAAGAAACCGGCACTGATCGAAGCACTGGCATTATCCTTTGCGGATAACACGGATGCAAAGCTGCAGATCTTTATTGAAGAGCTGAATAATAAGAATGAAGGCGGAAACTGGATGGGATACAACCGGAACTTTGAGAGTAATCTCCGGGCGACTTCCAAGCCGAATGTATAGGATTCATAAATAAGAACCGATATATAATACGAATGAGTCTGTTACGGATTATCCGGGATTCATGAATCTGAAGGAAAGGAGGGGGGTATATGACAGGATTATATGGACTTTCAAGCTATGCGAATATGTTTCGCACCGGTTCTTCGTATTCCAATATGTTTGGCACCGGTTCATCATCCACATCATCATTTTACAGCAATCTTGGGGAATACTCCAGCATTCGCAATGGAGCATACCGTAAGCTTGTAAAATCGTATTATAAGAAGATGAACAGTACAGATTCTGATACAACAGATAAGAGTACTACCGGTTCAATAAGAAAGCATACGAAGCTCAATAGTACCGGTACAGTCGCTTTGTCGACGGTGAAATCAGAGGCATCGGATCTCGTTGCATCGACAAAGAAGCTGACAGCAACCGGAAAGGACAGTCTGTTTGCCAATGAAGAAAAGTATGATGCAGATGCTGCATACAAGGCAGTCGGCAATTTTGTTACACAGTATAACGATACCGTAGATGCATTGAGCAAGGTACGTAGTACTGCGGTAAAGAGTGCCGGAAATCATATGCAGAATATGACGAATATCATGAGCAAGGGATTGTCAAAGGTCGGCATTACAGTCGGTACGGATGGTAAGCTGACAGTGGACGAGCAGAAGTTCAAGACTGCGGATATGAGTAAGGTGAAAGCGTTATTCAACGGAAGCAGTTCTTATGCAGGAGTTGTTTCTTCTGCGGCAGGTCGGATTGCATCACAGGCAGGCAATCAGATTAGCCAGTTAGGCGGAGGTCTGTATGGAAGTAATGGTTATTATAACAGCTATTACAGTGGCTCGTTATATAACGGTTATTTCTAAGAGATAGTGCCTGATGGTTCCCTCAGGATAGGAATGATGTGCTGACTCCTGAGGGAATTTTTTATAAGAGGAGGATAAAGAATGGAAGAATCAAGGGTATTTTCGTTAAATGGTGTCAGTCTGGAAACGGTGGTAAAAAATGTTGAGACTTTCCTGAAGGATGAGAAGGGGATGGAGATTCAGAGTGCTCCCGTAGAACATGGATGTATCATTCAGGCTACGCAGAAGAAGGACACATTGAAGATGCTGGTAGGAATGCGGCTGGCAACTACGGTACAACTGGTGGTGTCCGGAGAGAATCTGAATGTTGTGATCGGAGAAGGACAGTGGGCGGATAAGCTGGGAGCCGGAGCAGTTGGTCTCTTTCTCGCGTGGCCACTGGCAGTGACCGCCGGAATCGGAGTGTACCAGCAGAAGAAGCTGCCGGAGGATGTTTTGAATGTGATCAGCCGGACCCTGATGTCGCCGGGACAATTTGCTCCAAGGGAAACCGCCGGAGGCATGATGACCGGAGTTGTGGGAAACATCGGAACTGGAGTGGCTGCGGGCGGAACTGTCGGAAGTGAGACTGCCGTAATTGGAGTGACTGCAAACGGAACTGTTGAAAGCGGAACCGCCGGGACAGATGGTGGAGAAACCGGTGAAACAGCAACAGAGAAAGCGCAAGTGTGTCCGCAGTGTCATGCACCGGTACAGGCGGGAGCAAAGTTTTGCAGTAATTGTGGTGCAAAGCTGATACAGGTCTGTCCGGGATGCGGTAAGGTGGTCGCACCGGGCAGTAAGTTCTGTTCGGAGTGCGGATGTGCATTAAAGTAGGAAGATTGTACAGAGTAAATGAGTTACAGAATGAATGAGTTACAGAAGCGGTTATTTGAACTGCAGGATATAAAGTATAAAGAGTTTCATAGTAAGCTGATGCCGGGGATTGATCCTGACAGTGTGATCGGAATCCGGGTGCCTGTCCTGCGTGCCTTTGCGAAGAGCTATGCGAAGACGGAGGAGGCGGGGGCATTTATACAGACGCTTCCACATCAGTATTATGAGGAGAATAATCTTCATATGATGCTGATTACATCGATAAGGGAGTATGACAGATGTCTATGGGAGGTCCGGAGATTTCTGCCATATATTAATAACTGGGCAACCTGTGATTTCCCGGAACCGAAGTGCTTCAGAAAGCATAAAGAGGAATTATTGCCGGTCATCCGCTCATGGATCGCATCCGGGGAGACCTATACGATACGGTATGGAATTGGAATGCTGATGCGTTTATATCTGGATGCGGATTTTAAACCGGAATATCTGCAGCTTGCAGCAGATATCCGGTCGGAGGAGTATTATGTGAATATGATGATTGCGTGGTACTTTGCAACGGCGCTGGCAAAGCAATGGGAGGCGACGATTCCGTATCTGGAGAAACGACAGCTCTCAGACTGGGTACATAAGAAAACCATTCAGAAAGCGATTGAAAGCTACCGGATCACGGATGAGCAGAAGGTGTATCTGAAAACACTTCGATAATTGATTAAAAAATGCAGCAACAAGGTATAAATTTCTATAGCCGGATGCTGCAAGTGACATAGATGAAGGAGAAAGAGCAAATGACATTACGAAATCAGATCAGTTCAAACGAAACGATCATATGGGAAGGGAAAAAGGATGTAAAGGTATCTATATTGGAGGGAATCTTTAATCCATTACTCCCGTTTGCGATTGTATGGCTTTTGATTGATACAGGATTCATTGTTGTTTTTATGGGAGGCTTTGCATCAAGTGGGACACCGACTTTATTTACACTGGGAACGGCCGGATTTTTTCTGATTCATCTGATGCCGGTATGGCTTTACCTGTTTGGCGTTCTGACTGCAGGTATGAAGGCGAAGAATACGGAATATCTGATTACGGACAGAGCCATTTACATTCAGACCGGAGTATTTAAGACGGTGACGGAGATGAAACCGTTTGCCGATCTATCCCATGTAACCGTAAGTCAGGGAATCTTCGATAAAATGTGCGGTACCGGTGATGTGATCACGGTCTGCAGTCATGTGTCTACAACGTCAGAAGGCGGACACTCGCACGGAATGAATATTGATAATATTAAGGACTACGAGAGTGTATTCCGGCTGGTAAAGGAATATCAGGAAGCAATCTATACAGATACTATGTATCCGAATGATTTAAGACCGAGAGAAAATCATGGATATAATACAACCTATGTCGGCAGTGACAGACGGAATCCATGGAATTAATGCGACCGGAGTGGAGTATATAGAAGACATGTATGCAGTAAGGCGGACACACATATACAGAGGATATAAATGTGGCAGCACCAATGAGGAGCATGACAAATGATGACAAGAAAAGAAGCACTGGAATACGGACTTTCCTTTCCGGATACCTATCAGCAGGCACCGTTTCATGATGAAAACTGGCAGCTGGTCCGGGTGAAGGGAAGCAAAAAGGCATTCCTCTGGACTTACGAGAGGAATGGATATCTGAATCTGAATGTAAAGACAGATCCGGAGTGGAGAGATTACTGGCGCAGTGCGTTCCCGTCAGTAATCCCGGGGTGGCATCAGAATAAGGATCATTGGAATACGATCATTCTGGATGGCAGCATCCCGGATGAGGCGGTGCGGAAGATGATTGCGGAGAGCTATGAGCTGGTCACAGACAGTCCAACGAAGCGAATCTATGAGGCAGTAAAAAAGATACCGAGGGGACAGGTGGCTACCTATGGACAGGTAGCAGAGCTTGCCGGAGATAAGAAGATGGCACGGGCGGTTGGAAATGCCTTGCACAGAAATCCGGATCCGGAGCATATTCCCTGCTATCGGGTGGTGAATGCGAAGGGAGAGCTGGCAGGCGAGTTTGCATTTGGCGGTGCAGGAAAGCAGGCGGCGATTCTGGAGGCGGACGGAATTGAAGTGATAAATGGGAAAGTAGATCTTACAAAATACGGTATCGATGTGGAGGCAATCAGGCATGAATATAGTAGTCAGACTGTCTGATTCAGGGCAGGGAGCATGGATATGGCGTGCTGCAGTTTAATGCAGTAGTTGCCAGCAATGTTCATGCCAGACATTTATATGAGCGGCTTGGTTTTACACAACTGGGCGTGATTCCGGGAGGCTTCCGGATGAAGGATGGACATTATGAAGATATTTGTCCGTATTATCATGTATTATAGGATGGATAGTGGAATGAAGAAAAATGATGTGATTGAACTGACAATCGAGGATATGGGAACAGACGGCGAAGGAATCGGACATGTAAATTTAGAAGTTGGGGAACGTGGCATAGCTGTGTTTGTAAAGGATGCTGTCATGGGAGATCACATTCAGGCAGTGATCACTAAGGTGAAGAAGCAGTATGCCTATGCCAGAGTTCTGAAGGTGTTGCAGCCCTCCCCGGATCGGGTGGAGCCGCGATGCCCGGTAGCCAGACAATGTGGAGGATGTACGCTTCAGCATGTCAGCTATGAGAAACAGTTGGAGTTCAAATGGAATAAGGTGCGGAATTGTCTGAGCCGGATTGGTGGTTTGGAACATCCGGAACAGTATATGGAGCCGATTATCGGAATGGAAGAACCGTGGCATTATCGGAATAAGGCACAGTTTCCGGTTGGCAGGGATAAGCAGGGGAATGTAGTGACCGGATTTTATGCCGGACGGACCCATACGATCATTGATACCCCACAGTGCTTTATTCAGGCAGAGGGAAATGATACGATTATCCAGATTGTGCGAGAATTCCTGCAGAACTATCAGATATCCACCTATGATGAGGAACAGCATACCGGACTGGTGCGGCATATATTAACACGCGTGGGATTCACCACCGGTGAGATTATGGTATGTCTGGTGATCAATGGAGAAACACTGCCACATGCAGATAAGCTGATAGAGCAGCTGAAAACGGTGCCGGGAATGACCAGTATCAGCATTAACCTGAATCGGGAGAAAACGAACCGGATTCTGGGCAGTTGTTGTAAAACCTTATGGGGACAGGATTATATTACGGATTATATCGGAGCAATTCAATATCAGATCTCGCCGCTTTCCTTTTATCAGGTGAATCCGGTGCAGACGAAGAAATTATATGATAAGGCTTTGGAATATGCAGATCTGCAGGGTGGAGAGACCGTCTGGGATCTGTATTGCGGAATCGGAACGATTTCTCTGTTCCTGAGTCAGAAGGCAGGACAGGTCTATGGTGTGGAGATTGTTCCGCAGGCGATAGAGGATGCAAGAAGAAATGCGGCTCTGAATCACATAGAAAATGTGGAGTTTTTTGTTGGGAAGGCAGAGGAGGTATTGCCACAGCAATATCGGGAGCATGGAATCTATGCAGATGTGATCGTGGTGGATCCGCCGCGGAAGGGCTGTGAAGAGATCGTGCTGGAGACTATCTCCGATATGAAGCCGAAGCGGGTGGTATATGTCAGCTGTGATCCGGCAACTCTGGCCCGGGATGTGAAGCGGATGGATGAGCTGGGCTATCAGGTAGAGAAGGTAGCGGTCGTAGATCAGTTTTGCCAGGGAGGACATGTGGAGAGTGTGGTTCTGTTGACTAAGGTACATAAGTAAAAGTGTAAAAATGCTTGAAAAATAAAGATTTTCCGAGGGTTTGGTAGCAAATCCAAGTCCTCGGATTTTGATGCGCTTGAACTAGAGAATTTGGAGAAAAACAAAGGTTGACCATACAAAAATGTTAAAAAGGAGATGCTAAAATGACTAAAGAAAAAGATGAAATAGTAGAAACCAAGGTTGATAAGGATATACTTGATTTCTTAAAGGCTATATACTTTGGTGATTTTACTGATCCACTAAAGGTAGCAAGTAGCAGAGCTTATCGAGATATGAATCGTACAATAAGATTTAACGGCCTGCCGGATGCAACTAGATTAGCCTTAAGAGAAAAAGTGAATGCTGTTTTTGATGCTGAATTATCAAAATTGAAGGCTGATAGTATTACAAGCCAGGATGAATTTGATGCTTGGCATCACAGTGTAAGTGATAAGATAAAAAAACTATATTTAGACGAGGGAGTTAAGCTTACCTATGGTCATGCACAAAAATGGATTAATATGACCATCAAATACTTGTATATGCTTGAAGCAAACTCCTTTGATGGTGTTTTTGAGTTTTTACATATTCCACTAGACAACTATGTTTTTGATATAGCAAGAGATTTACTTGGTATTACAAGACCTAAGGGTGCTTGGAGTAGCTGGGATAATTATGATGAACAGTATCTTTGTTATCAAAATTTGATACGAGAAAAAATAACGACCGGAACACCACTGCGTTGGGAATTTAGATACTGGTTAAAAGTCGCACGAAATATTGGTCAAATATAGGTCAAATTTCACTTTACGTATAGGTCAAATATAAAGCAAATGCAAAAACAAAGTAAACCTCGGTAAAAAAGTATTTTTTACCGAGGTTTACTTTGACAAAAAGACAAAAATAGTGTATGTTTAAGTAGAGGTCGGAAAAAAACTATATTTTACCGAGGTGAACTAAAATGATTTTAACATATACAGAGTGCATAAATAAATATGGTAATGATTATCAATTAGAAAAGGCTGTAGCGGAAGAGTGTATTTATCGTGTAGAGCCTGGTTTGTATTCGACTAAACGCTATTCTAATGAATTGGAAATTATTTTCAAAAAATATCCAAATGCAATTCTAACAGGGGAATATGCATTTTATTGTCATGACTTAACGGATGTAATTCCGGAAAAGTACTATATCGCAACGAAGGCAAAGGCAGCTAAATTAAAGGATCCAAGGATTGCGCAGATTTATATGAGAGATGATTTGTTGATGTTGGGAGTAACGGAAAAGCATATAAATGGTGTAACAGTTAAGATATACGACAAAGAGAGAATGTTAATTGAGCTTTTAAGAAATAAGAATACTATGTCATATGATTTATACAAAGAGATACTTGGTAATTATAGAAAGATAATTGAGGATTTACAGATTTGGAGAATACAGGAATATGCTGATATATTTCCAAAGAGTAAAATGATTTGGAAAGCACTTAGGGAGGAGGTTTTTTAATTGATGAATTTACAGGAAATGATGGATATATACTACGAAGATGGACTGACAAGAGAATTGGCAGCGGCCAGAGTGTGTCAGGATATTGTGTTGAAAGTAAAATTGATATAGGGGTACATAAGCATTTGGAATTAGAGCAGGAAGAATATTGTTTTGATGTTTGTATGGATGATGAAGGTGCCAGTTTGCTGAAAAATTCCAGAGAACAGTCAGTTGTGGAAAAATTAAGAGATTTGCTCATCTTTGGTGTCAATGACAAGAGATATATCAATATGGAGATGTCGAAAGATACAGGTAAGTATCCCCAAGGAATACTTGCCTTTTTAATTGCATAAAACCTTGATTTAGAAATGACTAACTGCTATAATGACAAAAAGTCATTAAGAAGGACATGGATTATTTATGCAGAAAAGAATCAATGATACGGAATTGAGAAAAAGGCAGATACTGGAGAAAGCATCAGAACTGTTTCTGGAAAAAGGATATGCCGGAGTGGGGATTGATGAGATTGCTGCGGCATGCGGTGTTGTCCGCGGGACGGTATTACGATACTTTCACAGCAAAAAAGAACTCTATAACGAGATCCTTTTTGGAAGAGGAAATTCAGTCGGAATCATTCTGGGAAAATACTGCGAGGACAAGAGCATTCCGGTAACGGAGATTATCCGGAAACTGCTGATGATGATTGAAACACAATTTGTTGGAGTCATGGATGCATACAGAGATAAGCTGAAAAATGAAGAATTTCGGCAGAATTTTGATGTACTTCGACTGCCGATATTCAGAAATGAAGCGAAAATGTTGGAGAAAATATTGATTCGAGGAAATGAAGAAGGTGTATGGAATATCCGTGATCCGCATATCCGGGCATGCAGTTACGCTTTCGCGTTGTTTGGTCTGGCAGAGACAACGGAGGCGGATGCAGAAACGATGAAGCGGGAAATCCGGGAGATAACAAGGCTTATGCTGCAGATAGAAATTCTGACAGAAAACAAGGCAACCGTGACTGATTATAGAGCGGAATAAATTAGAAAATGGAGATTGGTTATGAGTACAATAAAAGAGAGTTTACACGAGAAAAGAAAAGCAACAGAAAACCATATCAAGCAACTTCAGCAGGAAGGGAAACAAGATGTTCGCTATACGGCCATGATGCCGGATATTCCATTTTTGGTATTTGGACTCTTAAGTGATATTGGGTGGATAATACACCTTATAGCAGGTATTATTTACTTTTGTAGAAATGGTTTTCATCATGTGCTGGACTATATAGCTCTCATAGCCGTAGTTGCAGTCGTATTTGGTGTTGCTTATATTATTTATCTGAACAAGATACATGAAAAGGAAATTGCTACAAAATATCAAAAGAACCTTGGCTTTGGAATGACAGTTTATTCCGGATTGGCAGGAGCGATGATTGGAATATTTCAGATTGTGATATATGCAAGTGTTTCATCAGAACTTGTGTGGATAGTGATTGGCGGCTTCTTAAACTTTGCTTCGGGCTTGCCTATTTATCTTTCATTTAAAAAAGGAATTTTTTATGGAGTAGAATAGTTTCTGATTTTGTTTGACTTTTTTGAAATTGAGAAATATAATGCTTATGAACGAGTAGCAAACTAGCGTAAATCCAGTTTTGCTGCTCTTTTTTTTATGCAGAAAAGGAGGATTTATAAAGATGGCAGAAAGTAACAGAATGAAGGAGATGCCGGTAAATAAGCTCATGATCCGGATGGGGATCCCGATGATCTTATCTATGGCATTGCAGGCGGTATACAACATTGTGGACAGTGCGTTTGTCGGGAATATGAAGGTGGGAAGTGAAGCAGCTCTGAATGCACTTACTCTGGTATTCCCAGTGCAGATGCTGATTGTAGCGGTCGGGATCGGAACCGGTGTGGGAACCAACGCACTTCTTGCGAGAACGCTTGGAGAAGGGGACAATGAGAGGGCGGCAAAGGTCGCCGGAAACAGCCTGTTTCTGGGCGGGATCATATATGCAGTCTGTCTGTTATTCGGAATATTTGGGGTGAAAGCGTACATTGCATCGCAGACGGCGGATCCGGAAGTCATTGCAATGGGTGTAAGCTATTTGAGAATATGCTGTGTGCTCTCGTTCGGAATCATTTTCTTTTCATTATTCGAGAAGCTGTTGCAGGCAACCGGACGTTCATTCTATTCTACAATCGGTCAGATCGTGGGAGCTGTGATCAATATCATTCTGGATCCGATCATGATCTATGGACTTGGACCGGTTCCGGAAATGGGAGTGGAAGGTGCTGCCTATGCTACGGTAATCGGACAGGTAGCATCTGCGGTGCTATTATTTGTATTCCATAAGAAGCTGAATCGGGAGTTTGAGCATGACGCACGATATATGAAGCCAAGTGGTGAAATTATAAGGAAGATATATTCGATCGGGTTACCGGCAATCATTGCACAGGCATTGATGTCGATCATGGTGTATGTCATGAACCTGATCCTGAAATTCAGTCCGGCGGCGCAGACGGCTTATGGGCTGTTTTATAAGGTGCAGCAGTTTGTATTATTCCTTGCATTCGGACTGCGGGATGCGATCACACCGATCATATCCTATGCGTACGGAATGGGAAGTAAAAAGCGGATCAACGATGGAATTAAATATGGTCTTATCTATACAATGGTTCTGATGATTACAGGGATTCTGATCACGGAATTGTTTCCGAATGCCTTTGCAACATTATTTAATGCCGGACAGTCCAGAGAGTATTTTATCGGAGCAATGAGGGTCATCTCGATCAGCTTTATGTTTGCAGGAATCAATGTGGCATATCAGGGTGTCTATCAGGCATTGGACGGAGAAATCGAGTCCCTTGTGATCTCGCTGATCCGGCAGCTTGTGCTCATATTGCCGCTGGCGGGAATCTTTTCAGCCTTTGTCAGGAACGGACAGGCGGAAGTCTCTCTGATCTGGTGGGCATTTCCGATTACAGAGCTTGTAGCTTGCATAGTGGGATATGTGTTGTTAAAGGGAATCCGGAAGAAACTTTGATAAAAAATAACGCAGAAACTCAAATTCATGGTATATTGAGTAATGAAATGTTTGATATAATCAAATATGATTAAAAAAATCGGATGTTTATGCCTAAAATGTGGTTGACAGGAGGAGTATAAGAATGTCAAAAGATGAATATTTGATTACAGATGTGCCGCTTAAAGCATTGACCGTTTTTGCCATGCCGATGATCCTTGGCAGTTTCTTTCAACAAGTATATAATATGGCAGATTCAATCATTGTTGGTCAGTATGTAGGTTCCCCTGCGCTTGCGGCTGTCGGTGCCTGCGCTGCGCTTACGAATGTTTTTATTTGTGTGGCACTAGGTGCCGGTGTGGGTGCCGGTGTGCTGGTGAGTCGTTATTTTGGTGCCGGAAATTATAGTAAAATGAAAACAATTGTGTCAACATCATTGATTAGTTTCTTGATCTTAAGCATATTTCTGGGAGTTTTTGGCTTTTGCTTTTCCCGTTTGATGATGAATCTATTACAAACGCCTGCTGATATACTGGACGAAGCGGTACTGTATTTACGTGTCTATTTCGCAGGATTTCCATTCCTATTTATATACAACATTCTTTCAACCATGTTTACGTCCATCGGTGAATCGAAAATTCCGCTGGGGCTTTTGATATTTTCCTCTGTTTTAAATGTTTTTATGGATCTTTGGATGGTGGCCGGTCTTAAACTCGGTGTGTACGGTGCAGCCCTCGCAACTCTTATTGCACAAGGAATTTCTGCGGTACTTTCTTTTGTGCTTTTCATTTCCCGGATGAGGCGGTATAAGAGTGAGTTTAGTCGTTTTGACAGGCAGGAGTTACATTCAATGCTGCGGATCGCTGTTCCGTCGGTTCTCCAGCAGTCTACAGTGTCAGTCGGTATGATGATAGTCCAAGCGGTTGTAAATCCCTTTGGTACACAGGCACTTGCAGGTTATGCGGCAACAATGAGAGTAGAGAATGTTTTTTCTTTGATATTTGTGTCCATTGGCAATGCAGTTTCACCATATGTTTCCCAGAATCTTGGAGCAAAGAAAACGGAGCGCATTAAGAAGGGATATCATGCTGCGCTGATATTAGATGTATGCTTTGCAATTCTTGCGTTTATAGTTATCGAAACATTGCACACCCAAATCTCTTCACTATTTCTGGGTAAAGATGGAACAGCAATAGCATATCAGGTGTCCGGTGATTATATGAGATGGCTTGGTTATTTTTTCATCTTTATGGGTATTAAGATGGCAACAGATGGAGTTCTTCGCGGACTCGGGATTATGCGTCCGTTTCTCATTGCGAATATGGTAAACCTTGCTATCCGGTTGTCGGTTGCTTTGATTTTTGCACCACGTTTTGGCATTGCATTTGTCTGGCTTGCTGTACCGGCCGGCTGGCTTGCAAACTTTCTGATTTCCTATATAGCACTCCGAAAATCATGGCCACTAAGAGATATGTAGATTTTTGTTGGATTTCCCTGAAACTGAAAAATACTTTTGTAGCGTAAAACTATATTGACAACTGTATAGTTTCAATTTAGACTTTTAATAGAAATAGTCAACTAAAGGGCATATGAATCCATAGAATAAATACAGGAGGAGCCAATATGTCACAGGTTACCAAACGCGCATTGGAGCAGTCGCTTAAGAATCTGCTGTTAAAAAAGCCATTAACGAAGATCACGGTCACCGATATTGCCGAGGATTGCGGCATTAATCGGATGACCTTTTATTATCATTTTAAAGACATCTATGATCTGGTAGAGTGGTCCTGCCTGGAGGATGCCCGCAAGGCACTGGAGGAGAAGAAGACATATGATACCTGGCAGCAGGGTTTTCTTCAGATTTTTGAAAAGGTGAAAGAGAATAAACCATTTATTATGAATGTGTACCGATGTGTGCATCAGGAGCAGGTGGAACGGTATCTGAAACCATTGGTGGATCAGCTGCTTTTGGGCGTGATCAATGAGGAAGCGGTCGGAATGACAGTGCGGGAAGAAGATAAAGAGTTTATCGCACAGGTATATTCCTATGTGTTTGTCGGACTGATGCTGGACTGGATCGAGGCAGATATGAAGGGGGATCCGGAGCAGCTGGTGGAACGTCTGGCAAAACTGCTCAAGGGGAATATTGCAGTCGGACTGCAGCGATTTAAGATCTGATTTTATCAATTTACCCGATCTGATAAAAAACTATGCAACCGTCAGGTTCTGCTTAGTGTAAATAATATGAATGCGGATATAATGAAAACAGAAGCGAAAACAGAAGCAAAGAGAATGGAGGTTTTCATTATGTATTATTCTGCAGGAACTTATGAATCATTTGCACATCCGGAAAAACCAAAGGATGTGGACAAAAAATCAGCTTATATTATTGGTACAGGACTTGCCGGCCTTACGGCGGCATTTTATCTGGTACGGGATGGACAGATGAAGGGCGAGCACATTCATCTGCTTGAGAAGCTGGAGCTGGCAGGCGGAAGTTGTGACGGGCGAAAGGATGTTACAAAGGGATTTTTCATGCGTGGCGGCCGGGAAATGGATAACCATTTTGAAGTTATGTGGGATATGTTCCGGGATGTGCCGTCACTGGAGACACCGGGAGTATCGGTTCTGGATGAGTATTACTGGCTGAATAAGCACGATCCGAACTACTCGCTTTGCCGTGCAACGGTAGATCGTGGTGAGGATGCACATACAGATAAGAAGTTTAATCTGGATAAGGAGTCTGCACTGGCATTGTCCCAGCTGTTTATTACACCGGAGAAGGATCTGGAGGGAAAGAAGATATCGGAGGTGCTTCCGGATTCCTTCTGGGAGACGAATTTCTGGCTGTACTGGCAGACCATGTTTGCATTCCAGCGTTGGTCAAGCGCCTTGGAAATGAAACGGTATCTGTGCCGCTATGTACACCATATTGACGGACTGCCGGATTTCAGTGCCCTGAGGTTTACTAAGTTTAACCAGTATGAGAGTCTGATCATGCCGCTTGTGAAATATCTGGAAGATCATGGTGTCCGGATTGAATATGGCATGGATGTGAAAAATGTTATAATTGAAACAGTTGGCGACAAGAAGATTGCAAGGCAGATCGTATACGTGAAGGACGGAGCGGAGCAGACGATCGATCTGATCGAGGATGATCTGGTATTTATTACAAATGGATGCTGCACAGACTCTACCTGCTATGGTGATCAGAACCATGCACCGGATCTGTCAAAGTTAAGAGACGGATACGGAGAGTCCTGGGATATGTGGAAGGCAATTGCCGCACAGGCAACCCATGGAGAGTTCGGTAATCCGGATGCATTCTGTAGTAATATCGAAGCAACGAACTGGATGAGTGCAACTGTGGCAACCTCCGATGAGGAAATCATTCGGTATATCATGAATATTTGTAAGCGTGATCCGAGAGAAGGAAAAGTAACAACCGGTGGTATCGTAACGGTAAAGGACAGCACAGATAACTGGTATCTGTCATGGACGATCAACCGTCAGCCACAGTTCAAATCACAGGATAAGAATATGGTGCTTGTCTGGTTGTATGCTTTGAATACCAATAAAGAAGGTAATTATGTAAAGAAAGCAATGCGTGACTGCACCGGTGAAGAAGTCTGCCGTGAATGGCTGTATCATATTGGTGTGCCACAGGACAGAATCGATACACTGGCAAAGGATGCTTGTAATACAACCACCTGCTTTATGCCGTATATCAATGCTTTCTTCCAGCCGAGAAAGAATGAAGATCGTCCACATGTTGTACCGGATGGATCCGTAAACTTTGCATTCCTTGGACAGTTTACAGAGACTCCGCGAGATACAATCTTCACAATTGAGTATTCTATGCGTACCGGTATGGAAGCTGTATATACATTACTGGATATTGACCGTGGCGTACCGGAGGTCTGGGGCAGTAAATATGATGTCCGTGAACTGCTGCGTGCATGCTATTATGCCATTGACAAGAAACCGATTACAGACATTAAGTTATCCTTCAAAGAAAAAGAAATGCTTAAGGTGGTATTGAAGAAAGTGCGCGGAACCGATATCGAGATACTCTTAAAGGAAAGCGGATTGATTGAGTAAAGAATTGATGTGGCGGGCATCTCTGCGATTGCAGGGGTGCCTGTTTTTGTGTGCACGATTGTTGTCTCGCGATACGGAAACCATCATGGCAGAGGAAGTGTTCCCTGCAATGCGACTACCGTCCCGCAATACGGAAACCATCATGGCGGAGAATCGCTTCCCGCAATGCGACTACCGTCCCGCAATACAGGGAGCAGTGCAGGACGCGCTCCCGCTCAAATCGGAACATA
>ENA-OZLH01000125-OZLH01000125.1-human-gut-metagenome-genome-assembly--contig:-NODE-125-length-40119-cov-6.750399_pt1 | contig 40119 bp, 35 predicted proteins | sample MGYA00244832_ERZ653776 | MGnify/ENA primary metagenome ERZ653776 (study PRJEB26926, sample SAMN06165218) | human gut metagenome | biome: ENVO:00009003; feature: ENVO:2100002; material: ENVO:00002003...
TAGTCTCGTGGTCTCGGAGATGGGTATAAGAGACAGGGTGGGCCGGCGCCCATCAAAGCAAAAAAGGCGAAAATAGCCGGAAGGGTACGCCGACAGGCGATATGGGTTCGGCTCTCGTCAGCTTAAAACGAAGAAATTCGGAGGTTTACGCCATGATAATAGTATTGAAGCCGGACGCATCCCCCGAGCAGGCCGAGGAGCTTCGTTGTTGGATACGCTGCCACGGTCTTGAAGTGCAGACAACGCGCGGAGAAAATCAGACCGTGCTCGTCGTTATCGGCGAGGCCGACAGGCTCGATGCGGCATATATCGAGGATATGGAGATCGTCGAATATGTAAGAGCCATCACGCAGCCATATAAGCTTGCCGGGCACAAGGCGCCGAATGACAGCAGCGTAGTTGATGTCGGCGGCGTTAAGATCGGCGGCGGCACGTTTACGATGATAGCCGGCCCCTGCTCGGTCGAGAGCACTCAGCAGATAATCGACATAGCCCGAGAGATAAAGTCCGCCGGAGCACAGCTTCTGCGCGGCGGCGCATTCAAGCCGCGCACTTCGCCTTACAGTTTTCAGGGCATGCGTGCCGACGGCCTGCCGCCGCTTATCGAGGCCGGGCGAAAATGCGGCATGCCGACAGTCAGCGAGATAACCGATAAGGAGCAGCTTCCGCTGTTTGATGATGTTGACATGATCCAGGTCGGCGCACGCAATATGCAGAACTTTGAGCTTTTAAAGGCGCTCGGGAAGCTTGACAAACCGGTGCTTTTAAAGCGCGGCTGGGCAAACACGGTCAAGGAGCTTCTGACCTCGGCAGAGTACATAATGAGCGGTGGAAACGAGCGCGTCGTACTGTGCGAGCGCGGCATAAGAACGTTTGAAACGGCAACACGCAACACACTCGATCTGTCAGCAGTCGCTGTGATAAAGGATCTGAGCCGGCTGCCGGTCATCGTTGACCCAAGCCACGCAACGGGTCACGCGAAATTTGTTGAACCCATGGCGCTCGCCGCGGCGGCCGCCGGAGCGGACGGGCTGATGATAGAAGTTCATGACGATCCGGCGCAGTCAAAATGTGATGCGGCGCAGGCCGTGACTCCGGCGCAGTTTGCCGTTATTGCCGAAAAAATCAGCGCACTGCGCAAAGCAATTTTCTGAACATTTTCTCGCAAATAAACTTCTTGACATCGCCGGTGGGCTATGCTATTATATTTCAGCGGCGATGTGCAGAAGTACCCAAGAGGCCGAAGGGGCTCCCCTGCTAAGGGAGTAGGCGTGTAAAAAGCGCGCGAGGGTTCAAATCCCTCCTTCTGCGCCACGAAAAGAGCACACATTTGTGTGCTCTTTTCAATAGTTGAATATTCGGAGAGTTATCGAAGTGGTCATAACGAGGCGGTCTTGAAAACCGTTTGGGCTAACGCCCACGTGGGTTCGAATCCCACACTCTCCGCCAGAAAAGGTAGGTAATTTTGATAGAAATTGCCTACCTTTTCATTTTGCCCGAAAGCCCTTGATTTCAGGGCTTTTTCGGTATCCGGCCATAAAAAAGCTGCCGCTACGGAGTCATTTCCGCAGCGGCATTTTTGCTTTTTCGAGTGTTCCCGGCACCCCCTCTCCCGGACAAATCGTTCTCACAGAGGGGTATTGTTCAATTTGAGGGGTATCGTTCTCACAGAGGGGAATCGTTCAAATAGAGCTTCTTAAGCAAAGTTCTCTTCAACTATCCCGTTCAGTTGTTGAGATATTTCCATAAATTCTCAATTCAAATCCAGAGTTTTAACGGTAATCGTATTGCCTCCCATATAGTATGTTGTGTTGGGTGTGATCTCCTCATCTGTTTTCGCGTACAACAGCATGCCACTTACGAGCCCGGAATGCGATTTATCTTTGTTCTTCACATATGAATATACTTGGTAAAGATTACCCGAATGGACTGTTCGGCTGTTGAAAAATGGATTTGTTTGCATAGTGGACCCGTAATACTTTGTGTCAATAATCAGCACTCTTTCACCAAGGCACAGAGTAATGTCGGTTTTCATTGCCGGCAAAAACTCAGTAAAACCATCATCTGTATCCCACGGGACAAAGGAAGGAGTTGCGTTAAGCTCTGGAAAATGGCGACGATAATATTCGAGCACAAAATGTTCGTACAGGCTTGACATCCTTTGGTCGTCAATTATATTTGTCAGCTTTATGCTTCCCGCTTCTGTGGTTTGCAGCATTCCTTCGAGAACGATATAACAGAGATTGATAAATACGGCGAAAAGGAAGCCGTGCGGACAGCCGGACAGAAAGACTTCGACAATTTCTGAGTATACTGGCCAGAATACCAGTAATCATACAATACACACGTTTGCCGGTATTGAGCTGCGCCTTGCATGCCAGGAGCTTATGCAGCGACAGGGCTATCCCGAGCCGACAGGGCAGGCAAAGATCACTCCGGCGTTTAATCTGCCCTGCCGGTATGTGCTGCACACGGTAGGCCCGATAGTTGACGGGTGCGTGACAGAGCGCGACGAGGAGCTTCTTGCCTCCTGCTACCTCTCCTGTCTTGAGCTTGCGGCGGAAAACGGCCTTGAAAGCGTGGCATTCTGCTGCATATCAACCGGCGAGTTTCATTTCCCGAACGAGCGTGCGGCCGAGATCGCGGTAAAAACCGTGAAGGACTTTATGACTGAGCAAGCAAGCGTCAGAAAGGTGATTTTTAATGTTTTCAAAAGCACGGATAAAGAAATCTATGAACGATTACTCGGAGCAGATCGAGCGCCTTAAGCAGGCACTCAGCGACGCCGACGCCGTTGTTATCGGCGCAGGAGCCGGTCTTTCCACCGCGGCAGGGTTTTCCTACGGCGGTGAGCGCTTCAAAAAGCACTTCTCGGATTTTGAAGAAAAATACGGCATTCGGGACATGTACTCCGGCGGCTTCTACCCCTTCCCCACTCTTGAGGAATTCTGGGCATTCTGGAACCGCAGCGTTCTCATCAATCGATACATGAGCGCTCCCAAGCCCGTATACGACGATCTGCTCAAGCTCGTGTCGGACAAGGACTATTTCGTCATAACCACAAACGTTGACCACTGCTTCCAGAATGCAGGCTTTGATAAAAAGCGGCTTTTCTACACTCAGGGTGACTACGGTCTGTTCCAGTGCAGCGAGCCTTGCTGTCAGGAGACTTTCGACAATGAGGATATCATCCGCGAGATGGTCGCGCGGCAGCAGAATATGCGCATCCCGTCAGAGCTTGTGCCGCACTGTCCGCATTGCGGAAAGCCGATGGCGATGAATCTGCGCTGCGACGACACGTTCGTGCAGGACGAGGGCTGGCACAAAGCCGCCGAGCGGTACGAAAACTTTCTGCGCACCCATGCAGGGCAGAAAATTCTGTTTTTAGAGCTGGGCGTGGGATACAACACCCCGGTTATCATAAAGTATCCGTTCTGGCAGATGACGGCGCAGAACGAAAACGCGGTGTATGCCTGCATAAATATGGGGCAGACCGCCTGCCCGGAGGATATAAAACGGCAGTCGATATGCATTGACGGCAATATCGGGCAATGTTTTCGAGATATGATGCGTTCTGACAGCAATTGTCTTGTAAAACACACTGAAATTTGATACTATTCTCCCTGTCGGAAAAATCCCGTTGAAAACAGCTTTCTGCACCTGCGCAAAACAAAATATCGGGTCGGGCGGCGTGCTCTGCCGAGGCAGAGCAGCACGGAATGGGGTGCAATTCCCCGCGAGTGGGTCACTGTGAAGCCGAATGCGCAAAAGCTTCGGATAAGTCAGATACGTGGTCGTTCGGCCGGGCACCTGCCGTCACCGGGACCGCCGCTATCATATACCAAGGGAGTAGTCTGCCCTTTTTTGATCAACAAGCCTGTACCGCTGTGGTGGTGCAGGCTTTTTTCTTTGGGATAAACGAAAATACTTTTAAAGGAGAAAACAAGCATGAAAAAACGCATTATTTCGCTTTTGCTGGCGCTTGTAATGCTGCTGAGTCTGATGCCGGTTTCCGCGCTTGCGGCAACGCCGAGCATTTATGACTACTTTAAAGACTTGCCTGTTAGCGTCAATCCTGACGCAGGCAGTAAGGTGTGGAAAACGACCACATTAAACGGTGAGGCAGTTGCCGTATCAGGCATCAAAGGCAAATCATACGTCACAAGTACACTTACTCTGACATTTACGGAGGACTCGCATCTTTCGTTTGAATACAAGGTATCGTCCGAAGCTAAGTACGATACGTGCACGATAAAGCTTGGCACCAGCACTCTTGTTAACGGCGAAAGCGGCGATCAGGACTGGAAAGGTCTCGAGGTCGACGCCAAAAGAGGCGATAAGCTGACTGTTGAATACAGTAAGGACAGCAGCGGCGATAGATACGACGATTGCGTTTATCTGCGCAATTTCTCGGCCGGAGCAGCACTCGTTGTCACCTTCCATAACGGAGATGATACCTATACTCAGAACATCTACGGCGGCAAGGGCACGCTGAAAGCAAATACCTTTGCTTCAGCCGACAAGGTATTTGCAGGCTGGGCAACAGTCAGCGGCGGCGAGATAGTATACGCCGACGGTGCGAAAATCGAGCTTACCGAAAGCATCGATCTATATGCAGTATGGGGTGATGCGTACAAGGTCACATTTTATAATAACGGAACCGAAACCTCCGTTCTTGTTGCGCAGCACACAGCTATCGGAAGCAGCAGGCTACCTGCCGATCCCACCCGTAAGGGCTATATCTTCGTCGGATGGTTCAGCGGCGATGAAAAACTCAGCGCAGAAACCGTTATCGATAGTGACATTACATACACTGCAAAGTGGACTCCGATAAGCTACACCATAGAGTTCGATCCTGACGGCGGTGAGGGCACAATGGACAGCATTTCGGCGCAGTATGATGAAAATGTTATACTTCCCGACTGCAGCTTCACGCGCGCAGGATATACTTTCAACGGCTGGAGCAGCTACAAGGGCTCAACCTCCGGCACGAGTGCCGGTGAAACGGTCAAAAACCTTACGGATAAGAACAGCGGCAGCACAAAGTTCTACGCTGCGTGGAAGGGTCTGCCCGTTGCCGTGACCGTTGACCCCAACTACGAGGGCGCTGAAAAAACAAAACGCACAGGCATTGTCGGCGAAAACTACAACTATATAGTGACCGACACCAGCAGCAAATTTGCTTCGATAGAGGACCCGAAGCGCACAGGTTATATCTTCACCGGCTGGTTTGATGCTGCCGAAGGTGGAACCGAGATAACCACCCAGTACAAGTTCACGGCAGATGATGCCCAAAATGGCGTTACGCTGTACGCCCATTGGGAAAAGGGAATCACTGTTCATTTTGACGGCAACGGCTATAAGAACACAATAAATGATAAGACCGTAACCTATGATAAGGTTTACTCTTCCCTGCCCTGCACAAGCAAATCCTACTATCCGGCAGGCAAGGTACTCGACGGATGGTACATCAAGAGCGCCGACGGTTCGTTCGGCGAAAAAGTTACCAAGGACACCGTATTTACCGGTGATGAAGTCACGCTCATTGCAAAATGGCGCGATTATCAGTACATCATAAAATACAACATAAAGTACTCCGATAAAAGCTCAGTCACCGGCACTATGGCCGATCAGCCGGCTACATTCGGGAAGGACGTAGTGCTCTCAACATGCTCCTACACGCGCGAGGGCTATGACTTTGCAGGCTGGGCCGAAAGCAGCTACGGCAGCACCGTTAAATACGCAGACGGTGCAACGATAAACCGTCCGTTTGAAGAGGGCGACTATTGGGACGACGGAAGCACGGATGGCGAAACTTATAATCTCTATGCCGTTTGGACCGAGAACAAGTCCCCTGAGCAGACAGCAGCCGAAGAAAAGCTCAACGCCGCAGAAGCAGCCATCTCCGGCACATACAATGCAAAATACAGCACGGATACAAACGCCCTTACGATGATAAGAGCAAAGCTCACTGCCGCCGGAATAACCGACGTTACGGTGAGCATGAAGAAGGCCGAATACAGCAGCTTTAACTACGTCGGCATAGACGCAGACGGCACTCTCCAGTATAAGTGGAACGAAAACGGCTCTACCCCTGCTGCCAGCGGAAGCGTGCGTCCGACGATAGTCCTTAGCTGCAACGGATACAGCAAAGACTCAACCGAATGTCTCTTCTACCTCGGTCTTGACGAGGCAAAGGCAAATGCCGCTTTAAAGGCGGTTCTTGACCGCATAAGCGTTCCTGAAGCCGTTGAGAACACTTCCGACCTAGGCAGTCTGCCGAAGTACCCGCTCAAGGCCGGTGTTGACGAAAGCAATGTCGACTATAACGACAGCGACGATCTTGAGCTGTGGTCTACCGTAAGCTGGGCAACAAGCGACACGAGCGTAATTTCCATTTCGGAGGTAAGCTATCCGTATTTCTCCCCGTATCAAGTGAGCATCTCCCAGCCGAGAACGGGCACCGAGGTCACACTTACGGCAACAATTGTCTACAACGGGCGCGACGATCTCACAGCAAGCAAGGTATTCACTGTCACCGTCAAGGGCAGCTCAGACCCGAGTGCTTTCAGCTACGCTGGTCTTCTCGACAAAGCACTTAATGAGATCGGTCTTACCAATCCGCGCAACGGAAGCAAAATCTACAATAGCAATGTCGTTTCCGATATTCAGTTCCCCACGACCAAGCAGCTTAACGCCATATCTCTCAGAGACTACGGCAAGAGCTTTGACGGAAAATACACTCCGATACTTCTTTGCACGGATAAAGACAACGTCGTTGTTTCCGCAGATCCTTCAACCGCAAACACAGCAAGAATGCTGACATATCGTCCGCTCCCCGAAAAGGATAACGTGACCGTCACCGTTACGATAAAGATCCTTGATCGGCCAAGCGGCGAGGGCAAGGACTATTCCTCCTTGAAAGTACTTGCAAGCAAGGATATTAAGCTTACCGTTCAGCCTCTTACTCAATCCGAGCTTGATACGGCCTCTGCCTTCATGAAAAAGGTGTGCAGCGCAGATGTCTACTGGGAGGGCATCCGCAATGCAAACACGGACAAGAGCAATGTCAGCTTTGACATGCGTTCGTTCATTGAGATAGTCCCGAACGGCGATGGATACAAGTTTATCCGCAGCATGGACGACTACAACGCAGTAGGCGTCAAGGCAGATGAAATTGACGGCTGGTATGCTTCCGAGCAGTACCGCTGCTTCCGCTCAAGCGTGCCGAACGTTGTTGCTCACGAAAACCTGCTTGTGACTCAGCCGACCTATAACACCGAGGTCACCATCGACAGTGTACTCAGCTATACAGAGTACGCAAAATACTATGAAAAGTTCGGTTCAGATCCGGAATACGCTCAGTTTGCGCAGTTTTATAAGCAGCCCATTTCCGCGACCGTCACCGTCATCGGCACAACGGGGACTTCTGCTCCCGCAGAAAAACCAATCACCGTTTCCGTCAGCGTAGACGGGCACAGCGGCAGCGCAAGCTTCAAATCGCTCAGCGGAAGCTATTCCTGCGACGCACAGTCTCACAATACAGCAGCCGATGCGCTTATCGCGGTTCTGAGCAGCAACGGCTACTCCTACACAGGTTCAGCAAAATATATAACAGGCGTCACCGATTCCAACGGGTTCACGCTTTCGGCAGGTGACAGTGCTCACGGTTCGTGGTCTGGCTGGATGTTCACCGTTAACGGCGAAATGCCCATACTCAGCGGCGATGCTGCAACCGGAAATGTTATTTACGCAACATTGGCAACCTATGAGCTAAAAAGCGGTGATTCCATACGCTTTTACTATGTAAACTGTCCGACCTCAAACGGAAATCACAGCTGGGACAGCGGAACAATAACCGTGCAGCCGACATGCAAAGACGCCGGTGTCCGAGTCTTTACATGCTCGACCTGCGGCGATACACGAACAGAAGCGGTTGCAAAGCTTACACAGCATACCTGGAATGACGGCGTTATCACCACCGCTCCCACACACGCTTCCGAGGGTGTGAAGACATTCACCTGCACTGTCTGCGGCGAAATGAAAACCGAGGCAGTTGCAAAACTTACGCAGCACACCTGGGATAACGGCGTTATCACCACCGCTCCCACACACGCTTCCGAGGGTGTGAAGACCTTTACCTGCACTGTCTGCGGTGAGACTATGACAGAAACGATCGCAAAGCTCGCCAAATGCGACGGCGGCAAGGATTGCCCGAGCAGAGCGTTCACCGATGTCACGGCAGGCAGCTGGTGCCACGAGCACATTGACTTTGTTGTTACCAACGGTCTGTTTTACGGTACGAGCAATAGCATATTTGCGCCCGATCAGCATCTGACTCGTGCAATGATGGTAACTGTCCTGTGGCGTGCGGCAGGATGTCCGGAAAACAAGTCTGCATCGGTATTTGCCGATGTTGCAGACGGAGCATATTACGCAAAGGCCGTAGCATGGGCCGCCGAAAACGGCGTTGTTCTGGGAACTTCGGCCAAGACATTCTCCCCCAACGATAATGTTACACGCGAGCAGATGGCAGTGATTCTCTTCCGTTATGCAAAGCTATGCGGTAAGGCAGGCTCTTCCGGCGGCGATCTTAGCTCTTTTGCCGACGCAGGCAGCGTTTCGGCATATGCTGCCGATGCAATGGCCTGGGCTGTTAAAAACGGCATAATATTGGGTGTAAGGGGCACCGACGGTACTTATTACCTTAATGCTAAGGGCAGCGCAACGCGTGCACAGGCAGCAGCCGTATTCATGCGCTACGCAAATAATATCGGTTGATAAAAACATAATATTGCAAGGCCCTCTCCGATGTGTTATCGGAGGGGGCCTATTAGCATGTTATTTTCCCGGAGAGAGATATTCGTCAAGAAGCGCATTTGCGTCCGGGCTGTTTGAGGCTTTTTCTATTGCCGTGCGGAATTCGGCCGTGGTGACCTCTTTGAACATATGCTCTTCATACCACGCGCGCATGAAAGCATCAAAGCTCTCCTGCCCCATTGTCTGCCGCAGCTTCCATAGAAAAACGGGGCCGACCTTATAAACTGCGTTTATATAGCTGTTGCCGGTATATTCGTCAAAATACTGATCGTAGCTGAGATCAATATATTTTTGCTTTATGCTGCAGTCAAGCGAATCAACGCGTGCCTGAACATCTGTCTCGCTTTCGCCGGTGTACAGCTGATACACAAACTCACCGTACACGGCAAAGCTCTCGTCAAGCCACGCCTCGCGGTACTGATCGTTGCCGACGACGGCATAAAACCATTCATGTGCTACCTCATGCGCGACGTCAAGGCGCAGGCTCTCATCTCCCTCGGCTTCGATAAGATCGGCATACATCTCGGCAATGCGCACAAGTCCGGGATACTCCATACCGCCGGCATTGTACGGCGTCTGAACCACATCGAGCGTATCATAAGGATATTCGCCCCACGCATCGCAAAATGCGTTCACGGCGTCTATGGCAGCCTTGAGCGACACCTCGCCCTGCTTTTTATCGCGCTCGCTGCCGGAATAATACCAGCTGTTGACGGTTACGCTTCCGGCCTTGCCGCTGATCTTCTCAAAGCCGTTTCCGGCAATGACGGCAAAATCGCGGACATTGTCGGCTTTGAGTGTCCATGTTCCGTCGGCGCTCTGCGCTTCGCTGCCGGTGGATATTACCATATAGTCCTCGGGTGCGCTGAGGGTCATCTCATAGCTTCCGCAGGGCGAAAAGAAGCACTCCCCATCAGTAAAATACGGTGCCTCATTCCACTTGCCGTCAATATACTCGGCAAGGACAGGATACGCCTGCGACAGGCAGACAGTGTTTTCGCCGGCGAAATCATCGCCATTCGGAGACCAGCACAGCCGCTCAAAGCAGCAGGGTATCTCCGTGCTGTAATCAATGCTTACGCTCGTTCGCTCGCCGGGCTTGAGCGGCGACGGCAGCTGAACATACACGACGGATTTATCCTCCTGAACCGAAAAGCTCAGAGCATTTCCGCGCGAGTCCTTGACCTCGCGTATGCTGCCCGGAGTGTAAGGCTTATCGTCGCTTATGCTGTTTTCAAGCTCAAGATTTGCGGCGGCATAGTCGCGCAGGCAAATTTTGTCCCATGTATCGCTGCTCGTGTTTGTAAAACTGATAACACAGTTTTCCGTCAGATGTGCGGCAAGCTCCTTATTTTCGGCATCGGCGGCAGTCAGCTTTGCCGTGATGCGGTACTCGGGCTTGGTTTCGGCAGAACCGTTCGGCGCTGCCGGAGTCGTGCCGCTTCCGCATGCGCATATGCTCATGAGCATTGCGAAAACAAGCAGCATTGAGAATATGTTTTTTATCTTCATAACATGTGCTCCTTTCAAAACGGGCACATGTTAACACCGCCGTGCAAAGAATCGGCATCAAAAAATACGTCCTCAGCCATATGACTGAGGACGTATTTTTTTAACACATCATTTCAGCAGAAAGTATGCTATGACGACAACGCCGAGAACGATTCGATACCAGCCGAAGATCTTAAAGTCCCTGCGCTTTATATAGCTCATTAGGAACTTGATAACGACAACGGATACAAGGAAGGCCACGACGCAGCCGACGATGAGCGTTATAAGCTCGGCACTTGTAAACGAAAAGCCGAACGCAATTATCTTCAAGAGCGACACGCCGACCATGACCGGCACGGCAAGGAAGAACGTAAACTCCGCCGCCGTAACACGCGACACACCGATCACAAGGCCGCCTATGATTGTAGAACCGCTGCGCGAGGTGCCCGGAATGATCGACAGAGCCTGAAACAGGCCGATGATGAACGCATCCTTATACGATATCTCCTCGAGCGTTTTGACTCTCGGCTCGCGGCCGCGGTTCCAGTTTTCAATGACGATAAACAGAACACCGTAGACGATAAGCGCTGCGGCAACGACATAGCAGTTATCGACAAAGTCAAGCAGCAGATACGCGACAAAGCCCGGAATGCAGGCAATGACGACCTTGAACCAGAGAACAAACGTCTCTTTTTTTATAACGCTGCCGTTTTTCTTTTTGCTCTGAAACGGCCACATTTTGTTCCAGAACAGGATTATGACCGCCAGTATCGCGCCGAGCTGAATGACATACAGGAACATCTCGCGAAATTCCGGCGTGACGTTCATGTGGATAAATTCGTCCACGAGCAGCATGTGTCCGGTGCTTGAAATGGGCAGCCATTCGGTTATGCCCTCGACTATGCCGATGATTATTACTTTGATAAGTTCTATAATGTCCATGCTAACACCATATGCTCTTTTTTACAGCAGCATGACTCCCTTTTCGGCGCAAACCTCTTCGGTGTGCTTATCCCAGATGGATACCTGCACCTCGCCGATATGCGCCTTGCCGAGAAGGAGCATGGAAACGCGCGACTGGCCGATACCGCCACCGATGGTCAGGGGCAGCTCGCCGTTTAAAAGCATCTTGTGATACGGAAGCTCGCGTCGGTCATCACAGCCGGCAAGGCGAAGCTGTCTGTCCAGCGATTCGGGATCGACGCGGATGCCCATCGAGGATATCTCGATCGCGCAGTCGAGCCAATCGCACCAGAACAGAATATCGCCGTTGAGCGTCCAGTCGTCATAGTCGGGCGCGCGGCCGTCATGCGGCTTGCCGGAGCGCAGAGCGCCGCCGATACCGATGATGAAAATAGTCTTATGCTCTCGTGTAAATGCGTTTTCGCGCTGCTTTGAGGTCATGTCGGGATACATATCCTCAAGCTCCTGAGAGGTTACGAATGTGACATTACGCTCAAGCTTCGGCAGGCACTGAAGCTGGGGATAGATCGCCTGCATCGTATCCTGCGTATCGCACAGGGCCTTGACTATGTCCATAACGGTTAGCTTGAGATAGTCGAGGTTGCGGTTTTCCGAAAGGATGACCTTTTCCCAGTCCCACTGGTCAACATAGACAGAGTGAAGGTTATCCAGCTCGTCCTCGTCGCGGCGGATGGCGTCCATATCGGTGTAAAGTCCCTTGCCGGGGAAGAAGTTATAGCGCTTGAGCGCAAGACGCTTCCACTTTGCAAGCGACTGAACGACCTGAGCGGTCGTATCCGAGCGGAGAATATCAAACGATACGGGGCGCTCGTAGCCGTTGAGGTTATCGTTAAGTCCGGAATTAGAATCGACAAACAGCGGTGCGGATACCCGGTAAAGATTTAAAAGTGCCGCGAGCCTGTCCTCAAACAGGCGCTTTAAGAGGCTTATAGCCTTCTGTGTGTCGTAAACACTGAGGATACTTTTGTATCCGTCCGGAATTTTGATCTCCATGGTTTTCCTCCTGGTGTACAATAAAAATATATAAACGCCCATCTGTGATGGGCGTTATATTACCCTTTTTTATTTTCGGGCTTCTTATCAAGAAGCTCGATTATTCTGCAATATATCTCTTCTGCCTTGTCGCGGAAGTTTTCTTCGATTCGCTCTGCCTGCTGCTCGCCTGACGAGAGGATATTGAGCCTTATTATCTCGCCCTTACCGTCGCTCATGGCAAGCGTCACAAAGCAGCCGCCCTCACGGTTGCGGTGCTGCGCGGTTATCATGGAAAGGCGGCGCAGACGCTCGGCCTCGGGTGCAATTATCTTCTCTGCCCTCTTGCGAACGGAAAAAGGCAGGCTGCTCTCCACCGTTTCGGCGGCATCGGCGCCGCGCTTGCTGACACGCAGGCCGGTCTCCTCCTCGATAACAAGCCCGCTCTCTATCAGCTCGGCAAGGCAGTCGGAATATTCAAAATACCCGAAGCCCTCGTCGCACTGCTGCGTAAAGTCCTGAAGGTCAATGGGCGCGACTATGCCCGGCAGCCGGCGAAGAATAAACAGTATCAAAATTTTTATATCAAGCTTTTCATGAATAAAGCCCAGTCGTTCCATAACTTGCTCCTAAAAATCATATATCCGATCGGCAAATTTCCGGCATCAGTCGCTTTTCTTATATGCTTCGATACAAGCAAAAATTATAACAACAGTCGTTATATGCAATATAACGCTTTTCGGTGAAAGCGGCGCAACAGAAGCGTGTATAACGCCGAAATCAGCCAGAAGCATTGCAAACAGTATCAAAACCTCAACGGCTATGAGTATGAGCCAAAGCTGCTTTTTCATTCTTTCGCCTCCTCTGCATTATATATAATAATACATACTTTTCTTTTTGTAAATCCAATATTCTTCACATTTTGGAACAATACGCATAGACTGTATTGAAGTTTTTCTTCAATTCCATTCTGGGAGGTATTTTTATGGCAGACAGGGTCGTACCCGGTCCGGTCAATGATAATGACTGCATAAAACAGGCCGTTTGCGTGAGCACAAGAAAGATAATGGACGCCTGCCGCGACAAGGACTGCATCGAGGATCTGCGCGTTTACCCCACGGTCAGCTCTCTTCCCTACATAGAGAGCGCATTCAGCGTGCGTCCGAAGTGCGCGCAGCTTCTGCACTGTGAGGTAAAGGTCAATGAGATCTGCCTTAACCGCGGCTACTACACGGTCGATGTGACCTACTTCTATAAGATAAGCGGCGAAACATTTCCTGCTAACCAATGCTTCACGGGGCTTGCCGTGTTCGATAAGCGCGTAATGCTATTTGGCTCCGAGGGCAGAGTCAGGAGCTTTTCTTCGGATGACTGCTGCATCCTCGACGGAGCAAACAGCATGCCATTTGCCGAGGTCGATGCCGTTGACCCGATCGCTCTGCACATGACCCTTGCGGAAACGGCGCTGCCCGACCCCGGCATAGATCAGCGAGATATTCCGCAGCAGATACTCGACTCCTTCGGCGAGGAGATATCAGTTACCGGCGGCACGCGCCATGTCTATGTTACGCTCGGCCAGTTTTCGATCATCCGGCTTGAGCGCAGCACGCAGCTGCTTATCCCGGCATACGACTACTGCCTGCCCGAGAAGGAGTGCGTAGGCTCGTCCGAGGATGATCCGTGCACGATGTTCGGCCGCATATCCTTCCCCGTTGACGAGTTTTTCCCTCCCGATAATCTCGATCCCTGCGAGGAGTACAAGAGCATGGTATAGCCGGTCGGAAGCGCAAAATTTGTTCATTCCTACAAAATTTTGAAGCATTGCTCGTGAATTTTTTATTTAGTCCGCAATCTTGACGGATCTGCGTCTGCGGTGCTACAATTTGCCCATAAACGCAAGGACACGGAACAGTAAGCGAAAATGCCCTTTCAGAGAAGTGCCGGTTGGTGCAAGGCACAAAGGTTGTTTTTTCGCCGAACTCACCGGATAGCGGCTGTGCTGAACTTCAGTAGGCGCAGACGGGTGCGCCCGTTACAGTGCAGGGATATGACTGTATCCTGACTGAGTGCGTCCCACAGCTTGTGGAACGAAGAAGAGTGGTACCGCGGACGGTTTTTCAGCCTTTCGTCTCTTCTGCAAATCAGCAGAAGGACGAGGGGTTTTTTGTTTTTCTGCCGGAATTTAAGGAGGAAAACCAAAATGAACAACAAGCCCCAAACCCGCAAGACATCCAAGGCCCCGTTTTTTGCCGCATTTTCCGTCGGTGCAGTGTTCTTTTCGGCGCATGCCGGCGGCGGATTTGCAACCGGCAATCAGGCAAACACCTATTACGTCGGCCTCGGCTGGTCAGGCATTGTCGCCGCAGTCATCGCAATGCTCCTGCTCACGCTCACCATGCGTCAGGCGATGGTCATGTACAACTCACGCGGCCTTTCAAGCTATAAGGAGCTTTTCCAGACGCTCTATCACCCGTTTGACAAGCTCGAATGGGTATTTGAAATTTTCTTCTACATAATGGTGCTCATGGCCGTTGCTGCCGCGATATCGGGCGCTGCAAGCGCTCTGCAAAGCTACTTCGGCTTAAACTATTACATCGGCGTGGGAATAGTCGGCGTTATTGTGCTCATGCTCACGATTTTCGGCGCCGGCATCGTGCGCGCCGCATCCACCTGGATGGGCATAGCGATCCTCGTAACGGCGATCAGCATATACGCGATAGGCATTTTCAAAAGCGACAGCGGCCTGTTTACCGTCCTCGCTTCCGACTTTGCCAAGACAGGCTTCGGGAATATGCCCAAGGCAATATTCAACTCCTTTGTGTACGCAGGCTTCCAGTGCGTCACACTGCCCACAATGATCGTCTGCGGCACAACGATGCGCTCCGAGCGCGGCTGCTCAAAGGCGATGTGGATATCCTTTGTCATGAACGCCGTCGCACTGACCCTGTCGATATTCATGCTCATGTGCTGGCAGGGCGTTTACAACTCAGTTGACGGCGGCGCGACCATTCCAACGCTCACGGCCTGCAATGCAATGGGCATCCGCGCACTGACCGTTATCTACGGCGCATGCCTGCTCCTGTGCCTGATCTCGACCGGCGTCACGACCATCTTCGGCTTTGTTGCCCGCTTTGAAAAGCTGCCGATATTCAGCGGCATAAAGTCCGCACCCACGCGCAGCGCGATCGTGTCCGCGTTCATCATCGTTCTGTCTATGACCATCTCCATGGCCGGACTGACGAACATCATAAAATACGGCTACGGTTACTGCGGATATCTCGGCGCAGCGGCAGTCGTCATCCCCTTCCTCACCGTTGGCGTTTATAAAAACCGCAAATACATCAAGGAGCACGGTTTTGCCGGAGGCTCATCCGTTGAGGCAGACGTGAAATATGAGATAAGCTGCAGCGAAGCAGCCCCCTCAACTGCCGTTTGCGGCTGAGAAAAACGTTAAGACAAAGGCAGACTCGCTGGGAGCTGCCTTTGTCGCAAAATTTCGTAAACCTGCCAAGCATCTTGCCGAGGCGTGCTTCATCTGATATACTTAACTAAAATATAAAGGAGGCACGATATGGATACTTTGATAATCATCGGGATACTTCTGGCGATCGCAGCAACGATCGTTCTTTACATCAAGGTCATGCCGAAAAAATATGACGGGAAGCTCGGCAACAAATTTTTGCAGTTTTTGCACGACTTTTTCAACTTCAAAACATTTTATATTGAGGCTCTGACAAAGTTTGTGTTCGTGCTCTTGACATGCGCGTGCATATTCGTGGGATTTCTGCTGCTGTTCGGCAAGATCGAATACTACGGCTACTTCGGCGCAACGTTTGAACAGAGCACCTTCCTGTACGGGCTCGGCCTTATGATCCTCGGGCCGTTGGTGCTGCGAGTCACCTACGAATTTGTTATGATGGCGATACTTCTTGTTCAGAACGTTATCAGTATTAACCGTAAAATGAAATCCCCTGCAGGAGCGGCCCCCTCTCCGGCTTCCGCTCCCACTCCTGAGCCGGTCGTACCTGCAGAAGCTGCTGCAACCTATGAAACGTCGGCGGATCCGGATAAGCCCTCTCCGGAAGAATAAAACTCCGACGAAAAAGCGCCCTCACAGAGGGCGCTTTTGCTATGTAGCTATAGACTCAGTCCGAGAAGTGAGACCAGCAGCGGTATTGTGAACATCGAAAGCACCGTGCCGACAAATATCGTCTCCGAGGCTTCGACACCGTCGCGGCCGTAATCCATGCCGAGCAGCGCGCATATTATCGCCGGCGGACAGGCTGCGATTATGACGATCGAGCCGAGCATGACGATATCGCTCACAAAAAGCTTGAGCACGAACCAGACCGCAACGGGCGCGACGATAAGACGCATGAAGTTTATCCCGTAAATCCTCGGATGAACAAACGCATCCTTTATCGAAACGCTGCCCAGCGACAGACCGATGCACATCATCGAAAGCGGCGCGCAGGCATCGGAGAGCATGTCGGCAACGTCAACCACTATCACCGGCATCGGTATTTCAAACAGGAATATGACCGTTGCGATGACCGTTGCGATTATCGGGACGTTTATCATGCTTTTAATGCTTATCTTTTCCTTCTTTTCTCCGTCGCGCTGAAGCAGCATGATCCCGACGGTGTAAAGCAGAACGTTAAACGGGATATTGCCCAGCGAGGCGAAGAAGATCGCGCCCTCGCCATACACCGCCGAGATCACCGGAACGCCCATAAAGCTGAGGTTTGAAAAGGACGTTATCAGCTTATACATGCCCTTATCGCCGTCTTTTATACGCATTGCGGCAGGCGTTATCATGCCGACGGCAAAGCACACGATCTGCATCACAAAAAGCATGGCTATGCCGAAAAGCATATCGCCCTTGCTCATGCTCAGCTCCTTATTCATTACCGAGGCCAGTATCATTCCGGCGAGGAACACGTTTATGACCATTTTGCTCAGGCCCTTATTAAACTCCGGGCCAACGAGCTTGATTTTTGCGCAAATGTATCCGATGGCAAGTATAATTACAAGCAGCGCCATCTTTTCAAACAAAACAAGCATTCTCTGTATAGTATCCTTTTGCTGAGATTGGTGCTAAAAGCTTATCATAAGCTTTGCTATTTCAAAATAAATAAGCAGCGAGACCGCATCGGTGATGGTCGATATCAGGGGATTTGCCATGACTGCCGGGTCAACGCCGAGCTTTTCTGCCGCTATGGGCAGCACACTTCCGACGACCTTTGCGAACATAACGATGAGCACGATCGAAAGGCTGACAACTGCGGCAACGGTGAGCGTAACGCCGTCGTTATGCAGAAGCAGTCTGTCAACCAGAAGCATTTTTCCGAAGTTTACGGCGGCAAGCGTTATACCGCACAGGATGGCAACGCGGAACTCTTTCCATATTACGCGGCCTACGTCTTCAGGCTCGGTGTCGCCGAGGGAGATGCTTCGTATAACGGCCGTTGAAGCCTGCGCGCCGGAGTTGCCGCCGGTGCCCATAAGCATGGGGATAAACCCGATGAGCACGGCCTGCACGGCGAGCGCATCCTCAAAGGAATTGATTATCATGCTCGTGAACGTTGCCGAAAGCATGAGGAACATGAGCCACGGTACTCTTCGCTTCCACATATCCCACGCGCTTGTTCTCGAATAGGGCTTGTCCGAAGGCGTCATTGCGGCCATGAGCTCGAAGTCCTCGGTGGCCTCGGCTTCCATAACGTCGATGACGTCGTCAACGGTGACGATGCCGACGAGGCGGCCTTCCTTATCGACAACGGGCAGCGCCATAAGGTCGTAGTCGGATATCTTTTCCGCCGCTTCCTCCTGGTCATCGTGCGTCATACAGAACACGATATTCGTGTCCATTATATCTTCTATGACCGTCTCATCGTCTGACAGGAGCAGATCCTTTACGGACAAAACGCCCTCAAGCTTTCGGTCGGCGGAGGTGACAAAGCAGGTGTAGATAGTCTCCTTATCCTCGCCTATCCTGCGTATGCGCGCAATAGATTCGCGCACGTTCATGTATTTTTTGAGATCCACGAACTCGGCCGTCATTATGCTGCCTGCCGAATTTTCGGGATAATTGAGGTACTGATTTATAAGCCGTCTGGTTTCCGGCGTTGCAGTGCGCATGACACGCTTCACGACGTTTGCCGGCAGCTCCTCCATCATGTCAACGGCGTCGTCAACGTAAAGCTCTTCGATGATCGCCGACAGCTCCGAGTCTGTGATGGAGTTTATTATCTGCTCCTGCTCGGGAGAATCGAAGTTTGCAAAAACGTCCGCCGCCATCTGCTTGGACAAAAGCCTGAACACCATCGGCATGCGGTTATCGCCGATCTCGGACAGGAACTCGGCAACGTCGAATTCATTCATGTCCTCAAGGCGGAGCTGAAGCTCCTTCATTCTGCGCTCGTCAAGAAGCTGCATGAGCTCGTCGGCCTGCTTATCGCGCATGGCCTCAAAGTCCATATTCTCCATGTTATCCATTTAGGAGCCTCCTTTCGCGTTGCTTAGCTTAAAGGTCACTTTCCGAGATACTCGGCCTGCTCGCGGCTGAGGCTGTCGATGCCGACTCCCATAGCGTCGAGCTTGCATCTTGCGACCTCATAGTCTATCTCGCGCGGAACGGGGACAACGTCGGCCTCGAGCCTGCCGCGGTTATCGGCAAGATACTTTGCCGACAGCGCCTGGATCGCAAAGCTCATGTCCATGATCTCCGCCGGGTGACCGTCGGCTGCGGCAAGGTTAACAAGCCTGCCCTCGGCTATGGTGAAAAGAGTTCTTCCGTCGGGCATGACATAGCCCTGGATATTGTGGCGCGCTTCGTATTTTTTGACCGCCATTTTCTCAAGCGCCGCCATATCGACCTCAACGTTAAAGTGGCCTGCGTTGCTGAGGATAGCGCCGTCCTTCATCAGGGGGAAGTGCTCTGCGGTGATTATATCTCTGCCGCCGGTTACGGTGCAGAAGATATCGCCGATCTTGGCCGCCTCTTTCATTGGCATGACCTCGTATCCGTCCATGACGGCTTCGAGCGCGCGGATGGGGTCGGTTTCGGTAACGATGACCTTTGCGCCCAGTCCCTTTGCTCTGAGCGAGACACCCTTGCCGCACCAGCCGTAGCCGGATATGACGACATATTTGCCGGCGATGATAAGATTTGTCGTGCGGCAGATACCGTCCCAAACGCTCTGGCCGGTGCCGTAGCGGTTATCGAACATGTGCTTGCAGTCGGCATCGTTTACCATGACCATAGGGAAGCGCAGCGCACCGGCAGCGGACATGATGCGCAGGCGGTTAATGCCGGTCGTTGTCTCCTCGCAGCCGCCGATAACGCCGGGGATGAGGTCCGCAAACTCCTCGTGCATAAGATGGACGAGGTCGCCGCCGTCGTCAATGATGATATTGGGGCCGATCTTGAGCACCTCGCGCAGGCAGTCTTCATACTGCTGCTCGGTGCAGCCGTATTCCGCGAAAACGTTCATGCCGCCGGCAGCCAGCGCCGCGGCAACGTCATCCTGAGTGGAAAGAGGGTTTGAGCCTGTGACATACATTTCCGCGCCGCCCATTTCCATCACGCGGCACAGATACGCGGTTTTGGCCTCAAGGTGGACGGAAAGCGCGACCTTGAGTCCCTTAAAAGGCTTTTCCTCGGAAAAGCGGCGGCCGATACCGCGCAGCACGGGCATGTTGCGCTCGACCCAGTTTATCTTCATCTCGCCGGAAGGCGCAAGGTTTATGTCTTTAATAATGCTCATGAAGTTTACCCCCTTTATTATCAAACGCTTTATTTTAACACTATAATTTAATATCCGCAAGTATTGAAAATTGTTGAAAGCACTGCTTGTGCATGATATAATTTGTGCAATTACATGCAGATGCAGTATACATTGATCATCAACTCATTCTTGAAAGGGGTTTTATTAATATGGGACTTATAAGGGCCGGCGCAGGCGCTCTCGGCGGAACGATGGCAGACCAGTGGAAGGAGTTTTTCTACTGCGATGCGATTGATAAGGACACGCTCGTTGTAAAGGGCGCAAAGCGCACAAGCTCGCGCTCGTCGAACACCAAGGGCAATGACAACATCATTTCAAGCGGCTCGGGCATTGCCGTTGCCGACGGACAGTGCATGATAATCGTCGAGCAGGGCAAGGTCGTCGAGGTCTGCGCAGAGCCGGGACAGTTTACATATGATGCATCGACTGAGCCCAGCATTTTCTCCGGCAGTCTCGGTCAGGCGATACTTGACACCTTCAAGACCATCGGCAAGCGCTTTACCTTCGGCGGCGACACCGGCAAGGATCAGCGCGTTTACTACTTCAACACCAAGGAGATAGTCGATAACAGATTCGGCACCGCAACGCCCATCCCCTTCCGCATCGTTGATAACCGTATAGGACTTGATACGGACACCGAAGTCAGATGCAACGGCGTTTATTCCTATAAGATCACAAATCCGCTGCTGTTTTACACAAACGTCTGCGGCAATGTTGAGCAGGCCTACGAGCGCTCGGAAATCGACTCGCAGCTTAAATCCGAGTTTGTCAGCGCGCTTCAGCCGGCCTTTGCACGGCTTTCGACATTTGAGATGCGCCCGAACCAGATCCCGGCGCACACCATTGAGCTTTGCGACCTTATGAATGAAACGCTAACACGCAAATGGTCGGAGCTGCGCGGAATAAGCGTTGTTTCCATAGCAATGAACTCCGTCAGCATCCCCGAAGAGGACGCGGAAAAGCTCAAGGAGCTTCAGCGCGCCGCCGCGCTTGCAAATCCCGCTCTCGCGGCAGGCGCCGTTATCGGCGCTCAGACCGACGCCATGCGCACGGCAGCAGGCAACAGCTCAGGCGCTATGGCAGGCTTCATGGGCATGGGTATGGCAGCTAATGCCGGCGGCGCAAACGCTCAGGCACTCTACGGCATGGCGGCAGCCCAGCAGCAGGCGGCAGCTCCTGCGCAGGCAGCACCGGCACAGCCTTCTTCTTCCGCGTGGACCTGCTCCTGCGGCACGACTTCAACGGATAATTTCTGCCCCGAGTGCGGCAAGCCTCGTCCTACGGGCGCGCCGAGATACAGGTGCGATAAGTGCGGCTGGGTCCCTGCTGATCAGTCGCATCCGCCGAAGTTCTGCCCGAAATGCGGCGACCCGTTCAACGACAACGATAAGGTCTGATGCTTATGGAAACGAAGAATACCGTTCAATATAAATGTCCCTGCTGCGGCGGCTTCATAGCCTACGACAGCGCAGTCGGTAAAATGAAGTGTCCGTATTGCGACACGGAGTTTGAGCTTGAAACGCTCAAAAGCTATGACGAGAGCCTGAAAAATGATAAGTCCGATGACATGAACTGGATATCGGACGACGAAAAGGAGCGTTTTGACGGCGATGGCGACGGTATGTGCATCTATGTCTGCCAAAGCTGCGGCGGCGAGATAATCGCGGAGGAGACAACGGCGGCGGCAAGCTGCCCGTTCTGCGGCAATCCCACCATTTTTAAATCACAGCTTTCCGGCGAGCTGAAGCCGGACTATATCATTCCCTTCAAGCTCGATAAGAATACCGCAAAGGAGGCTCTTAAAAAGCACCTTACCGGCAAGAAGCTTTTGCCGAAGCTCTTCAAAAGTGAAAACCACATCGACGAGATAAAGGGCGTGTACGTTCCCTTCTGGCTGTTTGACACCGACGCCGACGCCGAGGCACGATACCACGCAACGCGCACTCGCTTCTGGTCGGATAAGGATTACGATTACACCGAGACCAGCCACTACAGCGTTCTGCGCAGCGGCAGCATGAGCTTTGACCACATCCCGGTTGACGGCTCGAAGAAAATGCCGGACGATCTTATGGAATCGCTCGAGCCGTTCGATTTTTCCGAAGCTGTGGATTTCAGCATGGCTTATCTGTCCGGCTATCTTGCCGACAAATACGACGTAAGCTCGGACGAGTGCAACGAGAGAGCAAACGAGCGCGTTAAGCGCAGCTCGGATCTTGTTCTTCAAAGCACCGTGCAGGGCTATGACTCCGTTGTTTCCGAGAATGTGTCCGTGCAGTTTTCCGGCGGACGGAAGCATTATGCGCTCTACCCCGTGTGGATACTCAACACCACATGGAACGGGAATAAATACACCTTTGCAATGAACGGCCAGACAGGCAAATTTGTCGGTGATCTGCCTGTTGACAAGGGGCTGTTCTGGACGTATTTCGGCTCGATATTCGCCGGAGCCTCGGTCGCTGCCTACGCCGTGTTCTGGCTGCTGTTTCATTGAGGAGGTGCGGCATGAAAAAGAAGCTTTTATCTTTTATCCTCGCGTTGCTTCTCTGCGTTTCACTCATTCCGGCCGCTCTTGCCGACAGCGACAAGAGCATCGTATACGATCAGGAGGGTCTTTTTGACGAGTTTGACACCGAGATTATAAGCGGCAAGCTCGCCGAGCTCAACCGAATCTATGGTGTTGATGTCGCAGTTGTCACGGCTTCCTCGCTCGACGGCAACCTGCTTCCCTACCTTTCCGACGAGGACTGGTCCGGCGCGGCGATCAGCTTTGCAGATGATTGCGGCCCGTGCCTGTCTGCCTATGAACCGGATGAAGGCAATTACAGCGATGACACAGACGACGATTACGATTACGACTACACGCCGAGCGTCATGTATTTCAACAGCGTCTGGCTTATAGGCTCGCTGCTTGTCGGACTTATCGTTGCGCTTATCGTCACGCTTTCAATGAAGCGAGGCATGAAGTCGGTTTCTATGAAGTCATCGGCAGCGGATTATCTGCGCTCAGGAAGCTTCACTCCCGGCAGGAGCGAGGATCTGTTTCTGTATCACACCGTTTCCGTGACGGCAAAGCCGAAGGATGACGATAACGATCGCGGTGGATTCAGCAGCACGCATGTTTCAAGCAGCGGCAGCACACACGGCGGCCGCAGCGGTTCGTTCTGAGCGCGATATCTTATTTATAAACACAAAAAACGGAGTCATTTGCTAGTGGCTCCGTTTTTTGCGGAAAAATGCAATAATTTTAACATTTATTATGACCTGTAGAATTTGCTACATGTTTTTATGGACCGAGCGTCTATAATATAACCAAAGGAAATAAGGTAAAGGAGATACCAACATGGAACTGTACAATGCTCTTATAAAGCACACCAACGAGCTGCTTGCAAAAGGCTCTCCCAAGGCATGGCCATACAAAGCAGGCAAGGCATGGCCGGATCTCGGCTCGGCGGAGCTGGTGCTTCAGTCGGATGCGGCATATGAGCTTGGCGCGCTCGGTCTGGGCTCGGCAAACTACATCTGCACTACAACAAGCTCCGAGCTTGTCAACCGCGACGAGGTAGTGCTCTACGGCCCTGATCTCAAGTCAATAAAGAAGGATGTTCCATTTGCGCGCATCGTTCTTCTGCGTGTCGGCGTTCTCGACGGCGAGGATGAAGAGGTCTACCGCGCACTTAAAGACATTGAGTTCTGCAAGTACCACGTCTATCCTGAAGGCTACATGGTGCGCATGTCCCCGGAAAGCCACCGCGAGCAGGTCCGCGTTTCCAAGAAAGCCATAAAGCGCGGCATTAACTTCGAGCAGGTCGGCTACCGCTACATCGAGGCATATAAGAAAGACGCAAACGTTCTCAACGTTAAGGTCATTTTCGTCACCGATCCCTCGCTCGACTTCAAGGCAATGCTTGAAAACGCCAAGAAAGCCGATGCAATCACCAACACGCTGACTCACATCATGGAAGGTCTGCCCACTGACTGCACCGTATGCCAGCTCAAGGATATCTGCGACGAGGTCGAAGGCATGAAGGAGCTTCACTTCGGCGTCGGCGACAAAGGCACAAACGCAAAGGATCACCACTGATAAAGCTTATTATTTCAATAAAAAAAGACCGCGAAAGCGGTCTTTTTTTCATCTTCCTGCGCCGATGAAGAACAGCGACAGCATGCCGGGGCCGACATGAATGCCGGTGAACGGCTCGTGCATGGAGATTATAAGCTCCTCCGGTTCGGCAATGGCACGAACCATTTCGGCGAGCTTTTCAGCGTCTTCAAGGCAATCGCCGTGGCTTATGGCAACGCGCTGATGCTGCGGATCGACGGCTTTGGCCTCGTACTCATGCGCAATGGCCTCTATCGCTTTCTTCCTGCCGCGGAGCTTTGAGAAAACGACGATCTTCCCTTCCTCGTCGCCGCGCAGGAGCGGCTTCACGTTAAGAACCGTTCCAACCATTGCGGCTATGCCGGACAGTCTTCCGCCGCGCCGAAGATGCATGAGGTCATCGACCGTGAAATACTCGCAAAGGCCGCTGCGGTCGGAGGCAAGGTGCTCGATGAGCGCATTCATGTTGAGCCCCTCGTCCCTGTAGTCGGCAGCTTTCATGGCAAGTAAGCCGATACCGAGTCCTGCACCCATAGAGTCAAACACTTCAATGCGCCGCTCGGGATATTTATCGCGCAGCTCCTCGGCCGCAAGACGTCCGGCATTATATGTTCCGCTTATGCCGGATGAAATACTTATATAGACAATATCGTTGCCCTTAGAAAGCTCGGTTTCAAAGGCCTCTGCAATGTCATGTGAATTTGTCATGCTCGTGCGGAGCTCGGCTTTAGCTCGGAGCATATCATAAAACTCGTGACCGTCAAAGCTCTCGGGAACTAAAGGGCACTTTATGATCTTACCGTCCAGCTCATAGCTGCACGCGATCACATGTATATTCATCTCTTTGATCTTTGCAGCCGGAAGATTGGCCGCCGAATCAGTGAATACTTCGATTGACATCATACACCTCCATGGGTATCTAACATGTTATATCATATTACCGCATTTTTATCTCTAAGTAAATACTTTATTAAGAAATAATAATGAATATTATATTTTCTTGTCACGAATTCAAATCGGTGCTATAATGTATTATATAACACCTTAGGGAGGAACGACCTATATATAACAGCAAATTCGTTGCAGCCAAGCTGCGCAGATGGGATAAATACATAAACCGTTTTTCGCTTCCGACCTGGGACGAGCTTCCCGACTTTGATCTTTATATGGATCAGGTCATATCGCTCGTCGGCCGCTTTCTTGACCTTTTTCCGCACATGCCGGGCAGCGATCCGATAATCACTCCGAGCACGATCAATAATTACGTCCGCATGAAGATTATGCCCGCTCCGGTGAAGAAAAAATACACTAAGATCCATCTTGCGTATCTTATCATGATATGCACCCTCAAGCAGAGCCTGAGCATATCCGTTGTAAGCAAGATAATTCCGATGAATATTCCCGAAGAAGAGGTCAAGGAGATTTACGATGACTTTGTCATGCGCCACCGCAGTCTGTGCCGCCTGTGCACAGAGCAGGTCAAGCAGCTCGCAGCCGACGTATTCGACCCCAACCGCAGGGATGACAGCTCGGTGAAGCACCTGGTAGTTGAATCTGCGATATACTCGCATCTTTATAAGCTGCTGACGGAGAAGATCGTCGCACTGAGCATTGAACCCAAGCCCGAACAGGAGCCTGTTCCGGAGACTACGGTCGAATCCGTTCCCCAAAAAAGTGAAACTGAATAACACTATCCCGAGTGCAATGCACTCGGGATCAATTTTATTCAGTTACTATTTGATACTGGTGCTGACCGGTGAAGCTTGAAGAAAGGCCGTCATCAATATAAACAGTCTTGAGCGCAGTGAGCATATCGAGAGCTGACCAGTCGGAAACACCGCGTGTTCCTGTAAGGCGAAGCATCGTTAGGCCAGTGAAGTCCTCAAGGCCGTTCGTTGTATCAACAGTGCAGCTTACAAGCTCCAGCTCGGTTATTGCCCGTTCGCGGTCAAACGACTTAAAGAATCCACCGCTGAGGTTGCAGTCATACAGCTTCACGCTGCGCAGCGAGCTCATATCCAGCACCTGCTTGATATCGCTCAGCGAGCAGTTTGAAAACGCAACGCTTTGGATATTCACAAGAGGCTTGAACACAGAAAGGTCGGTGCAGCTTGCGCCGACGAAGCTCGCATGCGTCAGCTCCTGGCACTTATTCAGATCGCCGAGTGAGCCGAGCGGATTGTAATTTGCGCTTATTTTCCTAAGCTCAGGCAGATTGCCTACGCCGTCGAGCGCCGCAACTCTGCTGCCGTCAATATTAATGCTCGTTATCGGGCAGGCCGGCATTGTTTCAAGGCTGCTCAGGCTCTGATACTGAAGCCACAGGGTTTTAAGCCCTGTGAAATACCGCAGATCCGACAAATCGTTTACGCTGCCGCGGCTGACGGTTTTTTCATTGCCCTGCCAGTCGGTGTACGCTGCGGATTTGTCGCTCTGGCTTATGCTGCCGACTCCGGCTGCAGGCTCATGCATGCTGTATTCATTGCCACAGACATAAAGCTCGGTTATACCCTTTAGCTCCCCTACCGTTATATCGCCGCTTTCCTTGCCGGTATACTCACGCGCAGCACTTTCAAAAACGGCGTTTTTGAAGTCGCACACCGTGTCGGCGGCAAGCGTTTCTATCTGCGTTGTCGGCGTGAGCAGCTTTTCAAGATAGCCCGTGAAGTAGCCGACAATGAGCGCAGCCAGCAGCACGCCGAACACGGCTACCGCTATCGACCAGCGTGCTATCTTTTTTCCCTTACCGGGCTTTTTCTTTTCCTTTTTCTCTTTTTTTTGCGGTACGGGTGCCGATTTCGTCGTTTCGGTCGTCGGTCGCGGCGAGGCATCGGCAAAGTTTTCGCTGTTTAAAAGCGGTGCACTGTATAGCTTATCGTAGAAATACTCATCGCTCGGATATGTATATTTCATCAGCGCGAAAATATTGCCTATCTGAAGCTCCATACCGGGCGTAAGCGCCGTTTCTTCGATAAAAATATTTATGGTCTTTATCTTTTTCGACTGCGCATAGTGCATCTCGCGCCGGCAGTTATCTGAGCGCATGTACGCATTGGATATGAACGCAACGACAAGGTGCGCATCGGCAAGGTGCGAGGCAATGCACTCCTGCCACTCGCTTCCCACCTCGATGCCTTCATCATACCAGATATTATAGCCGCGGCGGTGCATATCGCTGACGATGGGCAGAACAGCGTCATCATCCGCGTGCGCATAGCTTATAAATATGTAAGGCTTGTCACCCTCGTAGGGCTTGAAATACTCAAAATCGCTCATAACTCTCTCCTTTTGACAGAAGAATTATAGTCTCACAGGCGAAAAAATGCAATTACAATTCTGTAAATAACAGCATCTTTATTCTGTGCATAAAATGTATGGCAGGCATCCGAGTCTGCAAAGGAGGATATAGATGGCACAATTCACAAACCAGGCCAGCATAAGCTACAACGGCTTGACCGCCAATTCAAATATCGTAACAGGCGAAATCACGCGAGTGCTCAGCGTAAGCAAGACATCAGTTTCCGGCAGCTATCGCCGCGGCGATATGCTGACCTACGCTGTAAGCATCAGCAACACAGGCTCAGCTCCCTACACCGGTCTTACAGTCACCGACGATCTCGGCGCATACACCACCGGCACAACATCGGTCACACCCTTGACGTTTGCAGGCGATTCGGTTCTGTATTATGTAAACGGCGTTCTCCAGGCCGCGCCTACCGTTGCGGCCGGCCCACCGCTCACCATAAGCGGCATAAGCGTGCCTGCCGGGGGCAACGCGCTTATAGTCTATAGAGCTGCGGCAAACGACTACGCCGCGCCCGGCACCGGCGGCAGCATAGTAAACACCGCATCCGTAAGCGGCGGCGGACTGACAGAGCCGATAAGCGCAAGCGAGACCGTCACCGCCGATACCTCTGCGCTTTTGAGCATAACCAAGGCACTAAACCCGACGGTAGTTGCCGAGAACGGGCAGATAGCGTACACCTTCACTATCCGCAACACCGGCGCGGAGGCCGTCGATGCAGCAGCCGCGCTTGTTGTAAGCGATACCTTTGATCCGGCGCTCAAGACTCCTATAAGCGTAACGCTAAACGGCGACGCGTGGCCCGAGACCGGCAACTACAGCTACAACGCGGCAAGCGGAGCATTTGCAACAACAGCCGGTCGCGTGACCGTTCCCGCCGCAGCCTACGCGCAGGACGCTGCGACCGGTCTTTGGACCGTTACACCGGGTGTTGCCGTCCTTACCGTAACGGGCAATATCTGATATTCTGACAATATGTAAAATACCGGTCTGTACAAGACAGGCCGGTATTTTACATTACTTGATTTACTTGATCAGCTTCCTTATCTCGGCCGGTGTTGTATCGTTTTCTCTTGCAAGTCTTTCGAGATCGTCGTATTCTGCCTTGCTGCGTTTTGCCCCGTAGCCCTCAGCGGTTTTTACGCGTACAGAGCCGTACCGGGTTTGCACTGTCTTGATGCTGCGGATAAGTTCATATCTGCTGCATACATATTCGCGCACGCCGAGAGTAGTCGTGTTCTTAAATATGCAGCTGAGCATCTCGTCGCGCTTATCAGCGCGGCACATGCAGGTGAGTATTACACCGGGTCTGCTTTTTTTCATGCCGATATTGGTAAAATACACATCCAGCGCGCCGAGCCTGAACAGCTCCTCCATAGCGAAGGAGAGCTCCTCGGGCGTCATATCATCCAAATTGCAGGCAAGCTCAATGACCTGCTCTTTTTTATCCTCCGTATCGCCGAGCAGGACACGCACGACGTTTGCGGCCTCGAAGTCCTTTTTGCCCGTGCCGTAACCTGCGCGCTCGACCATGAGTACCGGCATCGCGATAAAGTCGTCGGCAAAATGCTTCAGCAGCGCCGCTCCGGTCGGAGTGCAAAGCTCGCCTATCACACTGCCGGAATATATGGGAACGCCTCGCAATATAAGCTCAGCAGCCGGTGAAGGCACCGGCAATATGCCGTGCGCACACTTTACCGAGCCCGACCCCACATTCACCGGCGAAGCAAGCACTTTCTCGGGCGCAAGCTCGTACATGAGCTCACATACGCTAAGCACATCCGCCAGCGCATCAAGTGAACCGACCTCGTGAAAGTGGATGTTCTCTATCGGCTTACCGTGAACCGTACTCTCTGCCTCGGCAATGAGAGAATACACCGCTTTCGCGTTCGTCCTTACCTCGTCGGAAAGAGGCACGTCATCTATAAAGTCCATGATCTCGGCAACGCTCGTGTGTTTAAGGTAATGACACTCAGTCTTGTCCTCTTCATCACCGCCTATGAGCACGGTAACATGTGTTCCCATAATGCCGCACTTTGAATCGGGTTTTGCCGAGAGCACTGCTTTGCCTTTAAGTGCCGTATTCATGCGGTCTATAAAGCCGTCTCGATCAGGATGCAGCTCCAGGAGCGCTGCTGTGAGCATATCTCCGGCACAGCCCATGGCACAGTCGATGTACAGGGTCTTCATTTACTTTCTATCCTCGCTTTCGGGTCAAGCTTTACGGTGTCAAAGAGCCTGGACAGCTCTGCTTTTATTGCTTCAAGCTCATTTTCCGCCTTCCCATGCTGCTTTTCGGTAAATTGCAGCAGCGCGCCGCCGTCACGCAGGCGCACACGGAAGTCGGTAAAGCCGAGGGAGAACAGGTAGCTTTCGCTCTGCTCTACTGCCGTAAGCTTTTGGACGGTTATCTTCTCTCCTGTCGGGATACGAGTAGCAAGGCATGCATAGGCGGGCTTATTCCATGTAAACAGACCGGCATTTTCAGACCTGCGCCGTATCTCCTCTTTGGTCATGCCGCAGAGCCTGAGCGGAGACAGAATATTTTCTTCTGCAAGCGCCTTCATGCCCGGACGTTCGCCGTCATCGTCGCTTGCGTTTGTGCCGTCAATGATCGTGTCATATCCGTCGGCGCCCGCCTCCCTGCGGATAGCGCCCATGATACGCTTTTTGCAGTAATAGCAGCGGTTTGACGGATTATCCGTGACCTCGTCAAGCTGCAAAATATCAATGCTTATCACTTTCAATGCTACGCCGAGCTCTGCTGTAAGCTTTATCGCATCCTCATGCTCAAACTTCGGCTGAAACTGCGATTTTACATAGTACGGCTGCACATCTGCTCCGTTTTCCTTTGCGGCGTACAGCAGATACGCAGAATCTGCTCCTCCCGAAAAGGCAAGCGCGACTTTTCTGTGTTTATAAAAGAATTCATTCAGTTGCATATCAATCAAGATGGTTTATCATTCCGGCGAGGTAGCCCGCGCCGAAGCCGTTATCTATGTTTACTACCGACATACCGCTTGCACATGAATTCAGCATGCTCAAAAGTGCCGCAACACCTCCAAATGAAGCGCCGTAGCCAACGCTGGTGGGAACGGCAATGACCGGGCAGTCGGCAAGGCCGCCGATAACCGACGGCAGCGCTCCCTCCATACCTGCAACGGCGATTATGACTCTTGCACTCATAACGGTGTCCATGTTCGCAAGCAGCCTGTGTATTCCCGAAACGCCGACATCATACAGGCGCAGAACATCGTTGCCCAGAACTTCAGCCGTTATGGCCGCTTCCTCCGCGACAGGAATATCGCTCGTGCCGCCGGTGGCAACAACTATGCGCCCCTTGCCGTTCGGCTCTGGTATTTAGCCGATAATGCCGATGCGTGCCATGCTGTTATACTTAAGCGGAAGCTCTGCCTTTATATATTCCGCCGCTTCCTCGGCAAGGCGGGTTATGAGCACGGTCTGCTGCTTGTTTTTCAGCATAGCCCTTGCGATGCCGAGGATATGCTCCTTGGCCTTGCCCTCGCCGAATATGACCTCGGGCACGCCCTGACGTATGCCGCGGTGGAGGTCTACCTTGGCTTAGTTGCCGAGCTCCTGAAACGGCTGCATTTTCAATTTAAGCGCCGCATCGTCGGGACTGACGCTCCCGTCGGCAACATGATTTAACAGCTCTGTAAGCTCGTGTTTATCCATCAGCTTCTCCTTTCGGAAGTCTCCGCACTATTTGTTGAAAAAGGGGGCGGTAATTTGTAATTACCGCCCCCTTTCACCCCGGTGCCGGTGGCGAGACTTGAACCTGCACGCCCGGAGTGAGCACTATAGCCTGAATCCGGTGAGTCTGCCAATTCCGCCACTCGCGCATTTTGTGTCAGTAATGATAGCATTCCCTGAATGCGTTATCAAGACAATTATTCTGCCTCGCTTTATATGACAAAAAGCAGCTGAAGGCTCAGTCCAAAAATCTTATAGGGCTGCCCGATGTAAACCTGTTTCACTGTGATAATAATCTTCTCATACTCGCGGCGCCCGGTATGACGGCGTTTACAGCGCGGCCTGTTTTCATAGTTTTTCCGCCGCAAATCCGCTGCCGGTGAAATACCATATTTCATCAAAGCCGCAGCTGCTCGCAAGCCGCTCGGCCATGTCGAACTTGCAGCATATATCAGCCGCGGAATGTGCGTCCGAGCTTACCGTTATGCGTCCGTTGATGCTTCGAAGATGGCGCAGAAGCTCTGTAGAGAGATATGGTGTCGTTCGATAACCGCGGCTTATCGCACCTGTGTTTATCTCAAAAATATCGGCATCGCTTCTCAGCTTACGGCGTCTCCAAAGTCTTATGAGCAGCTGAAAGCTGCTCATAAGACTTATTTACTTAATGATACTTATTTGCTTTCCCAATCGTAGATCAATGTCAGTCCTGCGGAGTCCATATCGTCCGTCAGAAACGGCATTCCCTCACCGCTGCGCGAGCGCTGGAAATACAGCTCATCGCCGGAGGGAGAGATTAGAATCGGGAAGCTTCCGCTCAGGGAGGTACCGACACCGGCAGAGAGCTCCAGGCGCAGGCAGTCATCCTCCATGCGCCACACGCCGTGGTAGAGCAGAGTATGCCCCGCGTTGCCTTCGAAGCGGCAGTGCAGCTTGGCGATACCCGCATAATCAGGATCGCAGTTGCCGTAGCTGAGCTCCAGCAGCCAGTCATCGCAGGCCCATACGGTGTCAGCCAGGCCCAGATTCGTGGGTGGAAGCCACCATCCATCGCCCTCCGGCTCCATACCCTCGGGATAGTCAAGGCCGGTGGTATAGCCGAAGACTGCAAAATCCATCAGCACGGGGGCGCCGTACTCGCCGATGGGCACTATGGGGCAGCCGTGCTCGTCGATCATCGGATACCAGCTAAGCTCCGAGCCGCTGCCGGTCACAAGGTTGATTTCCGTGTCCGGCTCATCGGGCCACTGCTCATAATTGACAAATACCAAGACGGGCTGTGCGTATTCTTCCCGGTAGAGTACCTTGTCCGCCACCGGCTGCACACCGTTGCCCAGTGATCTCCAGATCACACGGTTCACAGCCAGACTGGTACTCTCATCCCGTGGGACAATGCAGTAGAGGTCACCATAGCCCGCGCCGAGCGTACGCTCTTCCGGAATCTCCGTCAGGAACGGCAGTTTTTCTGTCAGCCCGGAGCAATTCTTCCGCAGCCAGCTCGTCAGCGGGACAGTATCCCCCTGCTCCCGATGGCCGAGATAAGCCACCGCGCCGGCCAGCTGCTCATTTCCCGCCATGCTTTTTCGCAGCAGGGCAAGCGCCGCTTCTGCCTTCTCAGAACCGGCCTTAGGCACAGAAGCTCTGTCCTTGCCTCCTGAGATCTTTCCCGTTGCGCTGACGCCTCCGTCATCCGCATTTGGCTCGCCTTGCCCGCCGCAGGCGGTCAGAAGAAAAATCATCGTCAGGCACAAAAGCATAGTGACGAGCCGGCGTACTGTCAAGCACCTCATACTGTGGCCTCCTCAGAACTTTCCGCTGCGGCCGCTTCCGCCGCCGCCGCTGCAGCTGCTGGTGCCGCCGCTGCTGTCAGAGTCTTTATTTATCTTGCTCCGCGTTTCGGTTGTGTGGGTGTAGCGGTCATACTGCTCCGTCAGCTGCAGGCCGCCATCGGCGACATACTCATTGGCCTCCACCTTCTTGTGGACCGTCTGCATCCTCTGCTTCAGCATGAGACAGATGAAGCCGGAGATCGCGCAGGAGGCCACCACAACGATGATGTACATCGGAAGGGTGTTCTTCCGCACGGGATTCCCCTCCTCCGCGAGGGTCAGATACTCGTCGCAGGTGTCCAGATAACTGGAAACGCCGTTGTACCAGTCGTTGTCACCGAAGTAACCGAGGAAGGTATCCTCCAGCTGCTCCTGACCGTACTTGTCGAACGCCTTCTCCGCGTTTTCGCCGTAGACGAACATGGCGTAGTCGCGGTCAGCCATGCTCAGCAGAATGATAATGCCGTCACGGTTCTCACCCATACCGAGCTCATTGGCGTGATAGAGCTGATAGGTCGTTTTATATACGTCGTTTCCGTAGCCGTACTCCGTGAAGTCATCCACAAAGGCAACGTAAACGCCGCAGCCGTGGCGCTGGGAAATGTCCGCCGCCCTCGCCTCAAGCTTCTCCCATTCATCAAAGGTGAGCAGGTCGCTGTTATCGAAGATATATTTCATATCGACTCCGGTCTGCTCCGGTGTCTGCGTTTCGGTGACCTCGCCGGAGTTATCCGGAGGACAGTTTGCAAGGATATAGTCCGACGCCGCCTTCATCATGGCGTCCACCGCCTGTGAAAGCGCAGTAGCGCTCATGGTCATGTCCTCGCCGTTCCATGCTTGTGCGGCCATATAAGGCTTGATTGCGGCGTATACGGCGTCTGACAGCTCCTGAGAGCTGCCGCGTGTCTCGCTCAGAAAAGCGTAGACACACCAGTCGTTCTCAGCCAGTGCGTAAGAGCCGTCCGGCTGAGTTTTCATCAGCAGCGTCAGCGATACGCCTTCCTTATCCTCGCCCAGGCCGTAGTCGTAATTGCTATAGACAAACGTCGCGATGTCCGAAACGGTGTCATCCGGATCCAAGCCCTCGTTGGTAAATACATCGACCCGCAGGTCAATGCCGAGATTTTTCGCGAGCTGCGGGAGCTTCTGCTCTCCCTGATAGGTCAGCTCGGCAGAGCCGAGCTCCTCGGTCTCATCGAAGATCAAATCGTACTCCACCGACGCCGCGGCGGGCACACACAGACTCAGCGCCAGTAAAAGCGCCGTCAGCAAAGCTGTTATTGTTCTTTTCATGTCCGTACCCCCCTGTCACATCATCAGCAGCATGGCTCCGATGGAGCCGACGATCGACAAGATCGCCGCGATGCCGGCAAACATGCCCCAGAATTTTCCCCAGCTGACCGGCAGGTCGCCTACCAGCTTTCCGGTCTGCCCGTTCATGGCAAAGAGGAAGTCCTTGCCCTGCCATTTGGTGTTGAGCATCCACACGGGCATAAGCGCATAATGCACCTTGCCTCGCTCGAGCTCCGCGCTGCCGGCCAGACGCATGCAGGTATCATAGCCCTTCACGCTACCGCGCAGCGCGGCGTCCAGCGTGCCCTCGCAGCGCTGATCGGCGCGCTCGCGGCTCTCCTCCACGCTTACATCGTACTTGTCGGCAAGAAATCCGGGGAGATAGGCCGTGGAAAAGCTTTTCAAGCCCTTATAGTCGTAAGGCTCGATGGAATCCATGTGGTCATCCGGCATTTTGCTGGAGGCATCCACCGGCACTCTCTCAAAGGTGACGGAGCCGGCACGGTAAATGTCGAAGTGCTCCGTTTTAGTGATCTCATAATCTCCGGAGGTATAGCTGTAGGAGCGTGTCGCCTCATAGTGGGCGTCGCCCTCCGCCTTGCCGTCGAACATCCAGAAGGGGACATAAACGCCGCGTATCTCCTGCACATGGTTTTCGTCGGTGAAGGTTTTGGGCAGGAAGATCTTCCCCTTGTAGTGCTCCTTGAGTGCCTTGATCGCATCCTCCCTGCTGAGCTTGAACGGAAGTATGTAGTCCGGCTTGAGCTCTCCGGAGAACTGCCCCGGCACCACCGTGGGGTTGCCGCAGTAGGGACAGGAGGTCGCCGCCGTGCTCTCATCGCATAAAAGCTCCGCGCCGCAGCTCGGGCAGCAGTAGGCCTTCATTTTGTCCGCCTCCGCGCCCCAGTCGTCGCTGAAGCCGGAGGTATCCCAATCGCCGCCGTCGGCGGAGGCTTCTTTCCCGGCTGCGGCCTTTTCCTCGGCCGCCTGCTGTGCGGCAGCGGCCTTCTCTTCCTTTTCCGCGTAAAGCGCCTCGATCTCCGCGACGTCGTAGCTTGCGCCGCAGTAATCGCACTCAAGCTTGCCGGAGGAGCCCACAAAGTGCAGCGGTCCGGTACAGCCGGGGCATTGATAGTTGGTTACCTGTGTTGGCATAGATAATTCCACCTCTTTCTTTTTCTCACAAGGAAGCGCCCGCCCGCACTGCGGACGGGCACCGTTTGATACGCTGTGGCCGGGCAGTATATGCCTCGCCGGGGATTATGTTACTTAATCGTCATGTTGCTTAGGATGATGTCGGGCATCGTGCCCGGAACGCAGTCCATATCTGTCAGTCCGATGGACAGCGCTCGGCCGTCGTCGATCTGCGCGACGTACTGGATCCAATCGTAGCCGATGTACTTGTAGGTGCGGCCGTGGAAGGTGATGCCGCCGATCACGCGGTCATCGATATCCTGATAGTTTTCAAAGTCGTCCTTGTAGTAGTCGAAGTCCGCCACATTGGCTCTTACCTCGAATCTGATGGCGCCCGCGCCGAAGGCCGTGGGATCGTTGTTTTCCACAAGGCATTTCTTTCCCTCGTCATACGACCAGCCGGACTCGGGGATCTTCGTTATTATCTTGACAGCAACATCATCGTGCGCGAACTGCGTGATGGTTACGACGAAGTTCTTCATCTTGGCGTTGGCGGCGGCCGCCTTATTCGCCTCGGCAGCCTCGGCCTTCACCGTATCGAGATATTTCTCGATGGCCTCATTGCCGGAGAAGCCGCTGGTGTTGTATGCGCTGACTGTGAAAACGCCCGGATTCTCTTCCGCGAAGTTGACATAGATGAAGTGGCTTGAGTCGTCCTTCGAGATCCACTTGTAGTAGCGCTGGTTCCGCTTCATGTGGTCGCTGTATTCTTCCCTGTCAAACTCGCCATCCACGCCGAAGTATTCGGCAATCTCCTCGTAGGTGGTACTAAAAATATTATTATTGACCTCGTTCATCCAGACGTAGCCCTTCTGCACCGCCTCCTCGCTCACAAGGCCGGTGCCGCCGGGAGCATCCTTGCCCGAATCCCCGCCCTGCGAGGACTCACCGCCCTCCTTGACGAAAGTGATGGTGACATTGTTGCCCCAGAGATCGGTGAGCGTGATGATTCCATTTTGCAGCGTGCCGTTGCTTTCCAGGCTGTCTCGGGTCAGCTTCAGGGAGCCGTCGCTCTCGAGCGCCCACTTGATGTCAGTCGCGTCGCCGCCCAGACAGAACACGCCCTTGCCGCCGCTTTTGAGTTCAATATAGCTCTCGCCTTCATCATAGACCTCGTCCAGGCTGAGCCACTCGTTGCCGTCGCCGGAGAATTCCGCGCCGAGATATTTGCCGAGGTTGGGGTCGGCAGAGTCTCCGCCGTCCTTACTGCCGCAGGCGGTAAGGGAGAGCACCAGCACCAGTGCCAGCGCAAGAGATACAAGCTTTTTCATATTACACTCCTTATCATTGAGACTATGGTGCCGTTATCGCGCTTGCAGCGGCGGCACTATGCCTTTTGAATAACGTTGCAGTTCTTGTTAATGAATTATCCGCTACCGGGCATCTGCACCTATGCTGTCGGGCATGGGCTTGCCTGCCTTTATCAGAGGAAGATACCAGTCGTCATAGGAGTAGGGATGAGTTCCTTCATCCACATCGTCCCAGTATGTTCCCCAGGGGCGCAGATATATCTCATAGTGGTACCCGTCTTCGCCGTTTTCGTAGTAACCGTCGATACGAATCAGATCATCACAATCCAGTGTGCCCGGATCAATGATCCATTCCGCATGCTCCAGCTTTACGTCCGTGAACTGGCCGCCCTCGGACATCATTGTGCCGTGCTCACCGGTGCCGGAGCCGCTCAGGCTGACATTCACCATGGCCATGGGGCTGTCCTTTGTGTAGTCCTCGTCCCAAAGCGTTACGGTGCCCTTATTGTCAGCTCCGATATCAATGGTGCCGCAGATATCCCACCAGTCGCCCTCCATGTCCTCGTAATAGCCCGAGCAGTCGGTCATCTTCCACCAGCCGAACCAGTCGCCGTTCCACCAGTCGAGCAGCTTTGTACCGGTTTGCGCCGACATTTCTGCGCCTTCCTTCAGAAAGGTCATAATGAGATCGATGCCCCAGTAATCGTTGAGCGTGATGAGACCGTCCTTCAGGGTACCGGTGCTCTCTACGTTGTTGCCGGTCAGCTTCAGCGTGCCGTCCGCGGCAAGGCTCCACTTGATGGTCTCCTTGTCGCCGTCCAGACAGAACTCGCCCTTGCCGCCGCTTTTCAGTTCTATGTAGTTATCGCCCTCGTCATAGACATCGTCCATGGAGAGCCAGTCGCTGTCCCCGCTGGAGGTGACGCTCTGACCAATATATTTCCCCAGATTGGGGTCGGCGGAGTCTCCGCCGTCCTTACCGCCGCAGGCAGTAAGGGAGAGCACCATCATCAGAGTCAGTGCCAGAGATACTATCTTTTTCATACTTAAATCCTCTTATCAACATCAGATATGCTGAGCCGTTCTTTCGTGCTTCACGCTCGGCTCATCTAATTTCTCTGGATAACGTTGCCGTTCTTGTCAGTGAATTTCCCGGTAACGATTTTTATAAGGTCCACAAGCCAGCCGATTCCGAACAGGCCGGCGGTGAACAGGAACAGTATGCCCGTTCCGATCTTGCCCGCATAGAAGCGATGGATGCCGGCGCCTCCGACGAAGATGCACAGCAGCAGGAGCGTCAGCCAGTTCAGAGGCTTATCCGCGCCGGGCATTACCGCAGGTGCCACATAGTCGGGAACTGTCTCGTCGGCAAGAATCTTCTTGATGGTGTCGGTCACGGTGTCGATATATTCGCCCTGCAGCATCGGTCTGCTGGCCACGCCCTTAACGCCCTTGCGCATGATACTGTTCTTGCCGACATCAATGCCGTTGATCGTGGCGCTGCTGCTCGTCGTGACCGGTGTGATCTTGATGTGTGTGCCGTCCTTGACGTGAAGCCAGATGGTAACATCAAGATTCGGCTCCTTTGCAAAGACAATGCGCTCGCCGGGAACGCCGCCTTTTATGGAAAACGGCATCTGGAACGCCGCGGCACGGGCATTTATCTTGTCATAGATTTCCTGGATCGTCATCGGGTTTGGAATATCGAACTCGCGGGGGAAGGTTGCGGTCATAGAGTCCTTTAGGTTTCCTGTCAGGTTTGCCATAATCGTTTCCTCCTATATAATTATTATTTATTTTATCCCTTGCGGGGTTTTGCTTATTTTCAGCTCACTGTCTGGGCGAGCCGCAGTATTCACAGAAGCCTCCCCTGCTGTTGGCGCCGCCGCATGCAGGGCAGGTCCACGGTCCCGATGACGGGGCTGCTTCCGTCTGAAGCACGGCAGGCGCTTCACCGGACTCGGCATCCGCAGCCGCACTTCCGCGTCGAGCCTCCTCCAGACACAGGCAGATCTCGTCGCCCATCTGACGGTACTTGCGGTATTCCGCGCAGCTCTCCGGGTCGGGTCTTCCGGCGTTGAAGCTCTTCGGCCGAAGCATTGCCGAAGGCTCAAAGTCAACCGAGCTTCCGTTTAGGCGGAAGCGCATCTCGTCAAAATAGGGATGACGGACCGAAATGACAATCTCAAAGTCGTAGGAATACTCGTAGCGCGGCGGAACATAGCTGACCTCCTTGCCGTCGGCATTTTCACGCATCAGCTCCGTTTTGCTCTCGTCTATGTCCATCCGACAGTCTGTGATGGCATCATAGTCCAGAATATCCGGATTGGCCTCCTCCAGATCCCGGGCGCGGGTGACGGTAAACCAGCGGTGCTCCTCGTCCAGCAGCACCTTCCGGTCCTCGCCGAGGGCGCGGGTTGTGCGGAACTGAGCCGCCTTTTTCCGGTTTTCTTCTCTGTATGCCAGCTGCTGCTTTATCTCCTCCACCGTGGAGCTGCGGCGGTCGCTGAACCAGGGTGACAGCTTCCTCGCGCATTCCTTGCAGAGATTTCCGTCCTCCAGCTTGCGGTTGCCGAGCAGCCCTATCTTTTCTCCGCACACATCGCAGTATTTCTTATCAAATAATCCCATAGTCTATTGCTCCTGTATATTTGTTTTTTGGAATTGTATTGTTTCCTCGCCTGCCTCCGGCCATTCCAGCCTCAGCAGCAGCGTTCCGGCGTCCTCGCCCTCCCCTGCATTATGGCAAAGCTCAACGATCCTGCCGAGAGCCGCTGTATCCGGACTCCTAAGCGTGCGGATATCCGTTTGAAGCTCCGTAAAGAAAACCTTACCCGGCCGGAGATAGGTAAAATGCAGCGGCGACTCTAAAACCGTCTCGCCGTCCGCCGTGAGGAAGATGCCGCTCTCCTCGCCGATGACTGCCTGCCATCGGCCGTCCGTGCTTTTCCACGTTCCCTCCAGCACCGGCCACAGAGCGGAGTTATCCACATAAGTGCGGTCGCCGTCCAGAGGATAGGCAAAGTCCGGATTTTCCATGCCGCCCCGATCCATGATCCGATCGGTCACGAAGTGCTTGTACAGTACGGAAAGGGCGATGCCGACAAGCACTCCCAGCAGGAAAATCCAGACCGCCCGGTGCTTCATCCTACGACGTCTCCGTCATCAAAGGGGTCTCCGCACTCAGGGCAGAACTTGGGGGGATGCTTGGGATCGGCAGGCTCCCATCCGCACTTGTCGCACTTGTACTGGGGTACGCCGGCAGGCTTCTTCGCGCCGCACTCGGAGCAGAACTTGCCCTTGTTCACCGCACCGCAGGCACAGGTCCAGCCGTCCGCTGCCGGAGCGGGTCTGGGACTGCCGCACTCAGGGCAGAACTTTC
>ENA-OZLH01000137-OZLH01000137.1-human-gut-metagenome-genome-assembly--contig:-NODE-137-length-38616-cov-6.830658_pt1 | contig 38616 bp, 48 predicted proteins | sample MGYA00244832_ERZ653776 | MGnify/ENA primary metagenome ERZ653776 (study PRJEB26926, sample SAMN06165218) | human gut metagenome | biome: ENVO:00009003; feature: ENVO:2100002; material: ENVO:00002003...
GCTCGGAGATGTGTATAAGAGACAGCTTATAATTGTCCAAAATCGCTTCTGTTTTTTTCATTCCTTTTACGCGCACATTTAAACAAGTTCATCGCCAAGGGCAGGTTTCTTTGCGGAAACCAAATATTTCTTCCATTAGGGCGGATATGCTTTCAGATTCTGCTTTCGCGCCTTTTTCAAACGATATTATTTTTACGCTATTGCTGTATAGCTCGTAGTTCCTATCATCGGCGACAATTCTGTACAAAATAAAGACATTGCCATTTGATGCCATCTTCATAAGACTAATATCTGAAAACTCTGTAATTTTCCCAAGATTCTGAAGTACCAAAACTTTTATCGTTCCCTCTCCGTCGAGAACCTCAATATCGCGCATTGCTACAAAATAAATATAGGACTGAACCAGCGAACCTCCATCATTCCTATAAATGCTCAGAACCTGCACACCGCCTTCCAATTCTCCCACCAGCTCGTAAGAATATGATTCAAATGGGCCCGATTTCGTGGTGTCAATATTGGGATTTTTCCAAACCGTTCGGCCGCTAATATAGACATTTCCCTCCTCGAAAAAGGCGTTGGCTTGCGATGGGTCGATTACATATGTGTTGTCGCCCGACTCCGACAACAGGCCCACTAGCTTGATTACAGCCTGCAAGGGCATAAGTTTCTTTTGCCCCTCCGGTATATCCCGCAAACTCAGATTCGGATTCGCCAAACGATAGAATTCACCCTTTATGTATTCGTTCGGCGGACATTTTAACATTTTAGTCCATTCGTACGACTCATTAGGATTAAATGTATACGGAGTGTCTTTCATTTTATGCAGGTCTCCCGCTAAATGCGACAAATTTATTTTTTTCAAATTCAGATCTGAAAAGTAAAGCTCGTAACAAAACCTCGCCTCTGCGCTATTTGGGCTGAATTTCAACAGTATGCCCCTGGCGAGCTCTATATTTTTGTCTGTGGCAATGCCATTTATCAGCATTAGTGCGTACATCACCGCGCCCTTTGGATTTCCCATCAAAGCGGCCTCCCGCAACAGCTTATGCGCACGCTCCTCACAGATCTCCCTTTTAACACCAAGTTTTTTTGTGATTTTTAATACCTTGTCGCTGTCATAATCCTCCATAACCCATTTAGGCAACTGGATAGGAAATTTCGTATCTCCCAAATAGACGCGCGCCAAATAAATTTGAGCCTCAAAATTTCCCTCTTTTACGGCCTTGATTAGAGATTCGTAGTCTATATTTCCGCTGTTGTCGAAGAACGCCTCCCTCCCCTCTTTTGAGGGCGCAGGATTATTCTGTTTGGCACATAAAGAATCGTGTATCGCATCGCGCGGTTTGAGGAAATAAATCGAACGTTTGAGGAATTTGGCTCTTTTCGGCGGATTTAAAATCAACTTGCAAGATCCTTGCAATGTCCCCGAACGACTCTTGCAATTTCCATTAAAAGCAGGGAGTCTCGCGTATTCTCCTCTCGTATATATTTGCTTCGGGTATATATTGCACCGTTGGTTCGGCGTATATAAACCATTCCCCGCTTGCAACCCGTCCCTTCCATTCACCCGGCGTCGGCACCGTATATCGCGATATTGTCGTCTCTTCAAACCCCGTCTCCTTTTGTGGCACAAAAATCTCAGGCAACTCGGGAAACTCCATGTGGAACGAGACGCGCTCGCGTATAATGCGCTGCCGTTTTTTGTGAGCTCGCGTTGCGTATGCTTTGAGCAAATAACCGGACGTTGGCCGCATACAATAATAACCGTATGTTTGCGGCGTCAATTCAAGCCCGTTTAGAATTTTGTACCATTGAGTATCTCTATATATATTATGATTGTTATAATTTGCGTATTTCTCATCAAAATGCGTCGGCCACGATGCGCCGGAACCTTTAAGCTCGATTAAGTTTCCGTCAATTCGCACTATCTCGGCTGGGCCAAATTCGCACCAAGCGTCATCGTACCACAACACCGTGCCTGTGGCACCGGTTTCAGCTCCGAACCTGCATGTATAGTGCCCGAGAACAAAGTCGCCGGTTTTAAAATTCGATACATCTGCAACCGGCAATAGGCAGTTATTATAAAATTGAGTAGTTTGCACATGGCCGGCGTTAGCACCTATTATGATTGGAGTTTGAGTTGCATAGTCTGTATCATTGAGCCCCCATATCGGGACAACATCACTATCGTATCGAAAATACTCACGGTCAGGCGCGTAAACGTAAAGCTCGCGCGCATGAACGATCGTTTCATCTTCTCCGTCAGGCTCTGGCTCCGGGATCCCGCCTAAAACATACCCGCGGGACTTTAATTCCGCGAGATGCTCTGCTTCGACTTCGCCAAAGATTTTGTCGCCGTCCTCATTGAGCAAATCAAAGTCGAGAGGCGATCCAAGACTCCCCTTGAGGGATTGCCAATCGTCGCGGTTGCAAAGATAGCTCAATTCTATCCAGTAGTTGCTCACGTCGCCAAATTCCGCAAATCTATAGACCGGAGTGTATAAATCTTGATAGACCTTTCTCGAAAAAAATCCGTCTTTCATTTAATCGCTTTCTCTTATACTTTTAACATTTATCAAGATTTCGCGCAATATATCGAGCGTTGGATTTTGCAATTGCGCGCTTTGTTGGCGCGTTGATTGAAACTTCGTTTGATTTTGAATTCGCCGCGGCCTATTTTCGTTAGATTCGTTTTTCGCTTCTCCGCCCGCACCTGGAGCCTTGCGTGGAGATTCTTTTGGCACGTTTGCCGCAGTTACAAGTGCGCCGCTGGGTGCCACTCTTGACGCCATGTCCTTTGCTTGGCTTTCGATTCCGGAGAGCGTGCGCGCCGCGCGGTCGCGCTGTTTGGCGACTGGCGTGTTTGCGTCGGCGGACATTGTTCTGCCGTAGGATATTCCGGCCTTTTCTGCGGCATCGATTTCACCACCCCTGCGCATGCGGTAATCCGTCCAACTTTCGCCGCTTTTGGAGCCTCCGGCAGCTTTCCATTCCTCGTAAAGTCCGAGATACTTTGACGAAACAGTCGCTGGACTTGGGCGTCTCGGCGGCGTAGGGCCCGTATACTTTGCCGACCCATCGTACCCCCTGACGGAATTTCCTCCGTAAGATCCATTAGAACCCGCGCCAGCCGGATACGAAGCCCCCGCTCCATAACCGTTTCCGCTACCGCCCTTGCGCATATTTTGCTGCCGATCGCGGTAGGCGTTAGTTTGGCGCATTGTCTCGGCAAGTTTCTTCTTTTGCTCTTCACTGAGCCCACTCATACCTGCAAGCGTTCTCTTTATTTCCCGCTCGCGTTCAAGTTCCCGTGCCTCGGTGAGCTTGCCTTCGGCCTTGAGCTGCTCAATTTTATTTGTTAGCAGTATATCTTCAATTTTGGCTTGCGCGTCCTTTGCCAAGTTCTGGCGTTCAACCTCGTCCGTTATGGATTTTTCAAGCTCGCACTTTTCGCGCGCCTTTTCAGCGGCGGAGGCTTGCAAGCGTTCGAGCTCGTCGCGGCTCATACCCTCCTTGCGCGTGGATTCAAAGATTTCCGCCGCAGTCTGGGCTATTTTCAATTTCAACTCGAGTTCCTTTGCCCCCGCCTCGTTGCCCGACGCCCGCGCGCGCAATATCTCCACTTCTATGTCCCGCTGCGCCGCTTTGTTTTTCTCAATTTCGCCGTTTAGCCACTTTTCAGAATCGGCCTTTTGCTTTTCAAATTCGAGCGTCGCGTTGGCATAGCGCGCCGCGTCCGCCTGTATGCGGTTCAAGTCCTCCGCTGTTTTGATTTCCGACTTCCGCGCAGATATGTACGCCGTTATTATGTCGAGCCGCTTCCGTTGGATTTTCACCCCTTCAAGCTCCGTTTCAAGCGACTTGGCCTCCGCCGCGTTCCCGCGCAGGCGCGCGCCCGCAAGCCGCGCCTCAAGGTCGTTTTGCTTGTTGAGCTCCGCCGTCTTCAACGCGGCGTACTTCGACGTCGCCAGAGCCGTTTCCTGCTCGATTTCCTTCTTGCCAAGCTCGAGCAATTCCAGCCGCGCGCGCCGCAAACGTTCCGCCTTCGCCACCCGCTCGGAATCCGCGATTTTTCCGCCGTCAAAAGCCTTTTGAAGTTCGGCGATTTCCTTTTCGGTTCTGGCGTATCTTTCCCGCGTCACCTTCAACGCCTCCGTCGCAGACTGCGCCGCCCGCATCTCTTCCGCGCTCTTGGCAAGGATTTCCTCCGACGCCGCAACCGCCGCAGCGTGGCGTTTCGCGGCAAGAGCGTCCAATTCCTTTACGTTGGCCGCCGCCTTTTGCCGTTCTTCAAGCTTTTCAATCTTGGCGCGGTAGTTATCGATTTCCGCCTGCTCTTCTTTCGAGTAGACTTTGTACATCGCCCCGCCATAGGCTCCGCGCAGCTGGCCGTGGGATTTCCGGTACTCTTCCTCTTCTGCTTTCAATTTGGCAATCTCGTCGGCCACCTCCGCAGTGCGCTTTTCATTGTCCTCGGCCGATATGCCCCACTGCTTCATGGCGTCGATTTCCGCGTCTATGCCGTCGCGGTATTCTTTCGACTGTTCGATGTTGGATTCGTACCTCGCCTTTTCCTTCGAATGCAAATGCGACACGAGCAGCGCGAACGCCGAAACCGCCGTCATCGCGATTCCGAGAGGATTGGCCTTCAAAGATACATTCAGCGCGTCGCTTGCGGCTTTCGTCCCCGTAATCGCTGCGGAAACCGTTTTAAAAAGCGCCGCCACGGACGCGAGCCCGCCTATTCTCGAAAACGCAAACCCCACCGCGAGCGAGGAAAGCCCGCCTACGAGAACCTGAATAATTTCGCTGTTCTTTGAAAGCCACTCGCAAACGGATTTTAACGCGCCAGCGACTTCTACTGCCACCGGCGCAAATGTCTCTCCGGCGACTTCCGCGAGGTCTCCCCAGGCGTTTGCCGCCTGTTTAAGCCTGCCTGTTGTGCTTTCCGCCTCGGCCTTCGCCTGCGCAAAGCCGTCTTTCATAGCTTTCTCTGCGATGGCATATTTTTCCGTTTCAGACTTGCATTTAGAAAGAGCCGGTATCATTTCATTCAGTTTGTCCGTTTTCCCCTGGACAACTGTTGCCGCCGCGCGCACTGCCTCATTTAGCCCTATGCCAAAAACATTAGATAGCCCTATAGCGCCTTTTATGCACAAGTCCATTTGTTCAGACGTCACTCCCATTGCAGTTGCCGTGGATTGCAACGCAAGCACTTCCTCATCTCCGTAAGTCGTCAATCGCTGCATTTCACCCGCAAGCGATTCGTATATTGGCAGTATTTCGCTAACATTTCCGCCTTGCGACCTTATCGCCGAAGACAGTTTAAGCACAGCCATCTCCTGCTTTCCAAAAGCCTCTATGGTTGCCGTCGCTAACTTCGGAAGCTTCATCGCGAGGTCGGATATCTGCGCACCGATATTATACATGGCGCCAGACCAAACCCTATTTACATCTGAAGCTCCTTCAGAAAAACCCTTTAACTTTTGGTTTATTTCGCCAATAGCGTCTTGTATTTTATTGAGAGAGTCAAGCTGGGCTTTTACTGCGACTTCAATATTAAATTTTTCGTCTGCCATATCCGTACGATTTTTGTTGATTTAATAAATTCTTGTGCGATATTCTAATTACAGAAAGAAGAGAATATGACAGAAGAACCGACACTTTTATCGCAAATACTATGCGTCATATTTTGCCTGTTCATAACCGGCGGCTTCATATTATTTTTGTGCTTGTTGAATTATATTTTCAAGCATGCTAAATGCACTGTCTTTAATGTTTTTGTTCCTCCATCTGAATAGAAACTTCTCTTTCACATCTGTACCTCCCTCAATTCGCGGTTAAGCCGGTTGAGGGATTTTTCGTCTATGAGTGCGGCCTTTGCGTCGAATATTGCAAGTTTGTCGAGTGCGCGTTTGCGGTCTATTGCGCGGGCGACAAACTTTAATCTAAGCGGCGGCAAGTCCAATACATCTTCCCATGTCATGCCGGTGCTTGCGCAGATCCACCCTACGAATTTGCAGAGGTCTCTCCATCGGTCTTCGCTTCCTCCGGAAGGGCTATCCCGTACGCTTGGGCTTTCATTCGGACGGCCTTCCCCTTCCGTTTCAGCCACTCCGAAAAAGGGTTGAAATTGAGTTCGTGCGCTTTGTCAAAGAGCTTGCCGGAATCGTCGGCGGACAGCATATCGACTTCTTCGGGTGTTAACTCTGTGCAGAGTTCTACAATTTCCGGTTCAAGCGATATCAGCGCCGCGTATTCGGCGAGCTTGCGCACAGGAAGGCATTTTACCTTCACCTTCTTTTTGCCATTCACTGGCCTTACAAGTTCCACTTCCTCGTATCCGAGGAACGTCGCCATATTGTTTTCGTTTCCCATATTTTTTTAAGCGCTTCGGAGGGTATTCCCTCCGAAGCTTTTTGTTGTGGTTATTTCGCAAGTTTTGCGTCGAGTAGGCGCGCCGTGAGAGCTTTTGAGAGGCCTTGCACTTGTTTTAGAGTGGACTCTTTGTCGCCGCGCAAAAGCAAAGATGTCTCAATTTTATTGCAAATTTCCTTGGCCTTTGAGACGTCTGCCATTGCGAGCAGGTTGTTTGCAAAAAACCTAAAAATTGAGCCGTTGTCCCAATAGAAGTCACTATATGCCTCGACAGGCGCAGTCTCAAAGTAGGAAAAATCCTTCGCGGCATAGGCAGCGGACGATATTTGCGATTGGGTCATTTTATTTCCTTCCAGAACCCACCCTCCGGCTTTGAGCTCGTCGTAAAAAGTGGGGTTGTCGGCAATCTTTGCGCGCGCCCACGTTTCGGCGTGCAGACAGCAGAGAACCCAGTCGCTCCCCGTGAGATCCTGCCCGGCGCAGTAAGCGATTGAGAAAATGCGCCTGTCCAATATATAGTCGGATTTCTTGGCGTCGGCAGTCGTTTTATAGGAATCCCACGCGGCTTTTATGTCGGCGGAATTGGCGTTCATAAAGGCGACGGTTTCCGACCAGCCCTTCTTGTATTCAACTTCGAACTCGGTTCTGAGTTCGGTTATGTTCTTTGCAAATGCGCCTGCGGCTATCGCGAGCGCCGATATTATGGATATTATTTTTTTCATTTTAACGATTAGTTAGTTGTTTTATGTCTTGGAAAATAAGGGGTTTTTGCCATACGGATGCGTCGTCGTAGTCGCGCCAGCGATACCAAATAAAAGTGTTTGGATAGGCGTTAAATTTGTCCGCCCAAATTTTAAGGGGAGCTTGCTGCTCCATCTTAAAGAGGAGCGATTCTCCGGCAAAGTCGCTCAAATCAGCGAGCGCGAGCAAGTCGTTAAAGTCGTCCTCTGCGGCGCAGATATGGGATGCCGCCGCAATGGCAATAAGATATATAATTTTTTTCATAAGAATCCTTAGTTCGTTTTAACTTTAAAATCCCCGTAGTATGTCGGCTGGACGACAATCCAGCGCTTGCGCCCGCCTGAATTCTGCTCGCCGTAGCTTGTGGTCTGGCGCCAGACGATTATTGTATTTTCGGGATTGGTGAAAATTTCACGGATATAGTCGCCGAACTTCATTGAGCGCTTCTTAGAGTAGCTGTTATATCCGGTATAAACAGGGGCGTTTATTGTAGTTTGCGAATCGAGGTTCGGGTAAAACCACACCCCCGAAACTTTGTATGAGCTGCCGACTGTTACGCCGATAGATGAGTTAAAATTTGAGAATTGAGTCTTTGCGCCGAAACATCTGTAGTAATCGTAAGAATCTCGGTCGCTAAGGTAATAAATAGTCGGACTTTTATCTATGATATTGGAATGTCCATTTATGACATATTGGCTGTTCAGATAAATCGTCCCGCTAAAATAAAGGGTGTTGCGGTATTTATCTATGACTTTTATCTCAAAATCAGTCCACCAAAGGATGTCCCAGCGGGTATCTAGGTCGATGTAAGTCGATTTTGTGGCGCCTGACGAAGTAACTGTCCTTTTCGGTGCATTTGAGGCGTCTCTGTAATAAAAGTCGTTAGTATTTGAGAGATTGGCTTGGTGATAAGAAGTCGTGCTCCGCGGCGACGGCGCCATATCCACAAATATGTAGAAGTCGCGGTAAAGTTTGTTGAGTGCGGGCGCATTGCCCGTCTGCGTGTCATAGACAAACGGCTTAGTTGCAGCCGCCGCGCATACGGCAAATATTAGCGTTGTAAAAACTGTTAAAAATTTATTCATTTTCGCCTCCATAAATTTCATCAAATTCAGCCTGCGACAAATACGTTGGCGATATGCTTCCGTCGCTCGACTTTTCCATAACTAAATAGCCGTATTCGTCCGGCACAACTTCGCCGTTTTGCACGAGCGAAAACTTGATAGCAAAGAAAGGGATCTCTCCTTTTGATGCTACGTTTTTAAAATTATCGGAAACAGCTTGGAACAGCGCGCCGACTGTAAAGCGTCCTTTGTCTGTTATTAAATTTTGCGAGGATTCCGGAGTTACTTCTTCAAATTCCGAAAACTGCTTTATTTCTCTTTCCTCAAGATTTTTCATGGCCTAAATTTTACATATGGGAAATACTCCCCGATTTTTAGAATTGCACCTTGGATGACTATCAGAGAATCAAACTCGTCGCAGGGTTTACCGCAACGGAATGAATACTCAATCTCAGTAGATATTCCGATTTCGTTTACGGCGCTGACTTTTTCCAGAACGGCATTTTCAAAACCGTAGAGCTTCCCAAAAAAACTTTCGTATTTTAAAATTCCGCCTCTCACATCGGAGAGCTCTGAGATGTGTTCGAGCCAGAAAGTCTCGGCTGCGGCGTACGATGCGAACTGCCGGCCGACTGTCGCTGTGAAGCTAAAATACCGGCCATATCCGCGCGATGAATTGCGGGCGTATTTAGCGCCCACAATCTCGCGGGATTGAGCCTGCAGGTTGAGTTCCGGCTTGTCGGCACGCATCCAACGCGTCAATCCGTCAGTCGTCGAATCCGCAATGACTTTATCACCTAAAACAAGCCTCATGCTTCGCCGCTATCTTCGCCGGATCCGGTTGCGCTTTGAGTAGAAGCCTGGCTCGCTTCCGCCTCAAACTGGAAGTCGGCGGAAGCCGTGTCTATGGTGAGCTTGTTGTCGCCCAATGCGTCGCCGAGGGCGTCGAATGTCACCTCGTCCATCAGTGCCTCCGACGGGCTGAATGTCGCCGACGGATCCGTGCAGCGCGCGCTTTTTAGCGTAAACTGGAAGTCGCCGCTTTTGACCCCGCGAAGCACAAGATCCGGCGACGAGCTTATGCCTTTAAATTCGCCAATGGTGTCGCTTGTCAGAATGCCGGTAAGTTTCTGCCAGTCTTCGTAAGTGATGTTGCGCGGCTTGAACTTTGCCGACACTGTTATGTCGGTAAGATTTTTGCCGTATTTTATCAGGCGGTCATTGGTCGCGTCTTCTGTTGAAAGCGATATGTCTATGCTCGCGCCGTCGGTGTCGAACTCAACCTTGCCTTCGCCCGTGCCGTAAACGCCAAGGCAGCGCAGCATAAACTTGCCGGCGTCTTCCATATTGGGAATAGTCGGAGTCTCGTCGAGCTCCGTGCTCGTCACCATTGGAGAAGTCGGATTGAGCGGATCGGGATACACCGTCCAGCCATGCTCGCCAAGAGGCAAGTTCGCGCCGAAGGTTATGCCGCCTATCGTGTCGTGTATTGCGGGCAAGAAAGTCCACTTTATCCACTTGTTCGCCGCGATCCGCGCGACAATGTAAAAACTTTCAATCTTCGGAATGCGCGCGCCTTTGACGAGCTTTAGCTCCTTAAAAAGCGCGTCCGTGTTGCTAAATGCCACGGGGGAACCCTTGATTGTTATCGCTTGGTCCGTGATTATGTCGCCCGCCTTAATCGCGTGCGAGGTCGCCACGTCCGTGCGCGTCGAGGTCTTTTGCACCTTGATGTTGTCCTTGATAAAAAGGACGCTTCCGCCGACAAACAGATACGCCGGCGCCTTTATGTCTTCGATAGGATATTGTTTCATTTACTGCCTTTGTTGGTTTTAAAAGTCCACTTGAAATTTGATTTTTTGCACAAGTATCATTACGGGGTCGTTTTCCGGCGACATGTCCTCCACCGGCTGAAACTGCGGTATGTCGCCCTCAAAGCGCTTGTCGTAAAGCGTCCGCACAACGCACTCAAGCAGGTTGTCCGCGTGCACCTCAACGCCGTCCAACACGAGCGAGTTATTCACAACGTTTTCCACAACCGACACCGCAACCAATCCTTGAGCCACTATGTTTATCGCCCTGTTCTCGTACTCCTGCGCAATGTACGGGCTTACAACCACCGCAAGGCCAATCCGGGAAAGCGCGTCCTCAACGTCGTTTGCAATGTCGCCCTTCAAGCGCGAAAATATGGAGATTTCCTCGCTTGGCAGGGCCGCGCGTACCTGCTCCACAATCCATTCCTGCAGTTTGCGCGATTTTGATTTACTGAATTGATAGGCCATAGCAGTTGTTTGTGTAGAGAGTTATTATTTCTTTTGCGCCGTCCAATATTTGGCGGTCTGTGGGGAATTTGTCGCGGTGCGGCTTAATTACGGCTTTGGGGGTAAGCAAGTACGCAATCCTAAGCGCTGTTCCGTCATTGTAGGCAAGAAACCTTTTGCCCGCAGCTCTATGCTGCCCGAACACAAACAGCCGCTTACCGGTAAGCTCGCGCGGGTTCTTGCCGCGGAATTCCTCCCGCATGGGTATTGCAAGGTTGCGCGCCTTCTTCGGTCGCACCGTTCCGCCCGCATGGGTATTGCAAGGTTGCGCGCCTTCTTCGGTCGCACCGTTCCGCCGTAATATTGCAGCGCAACCCCAGGCTTGTTTACCACTACCGAAGCTTTTGTGTCGGTGTTTGATTTAAATATGCTGCTTGCCGCGTCCTGCCAAAAGCTCCTGCCGCCGTTTGACAAAAACTTGTTGCGCAAGTCCACTTCCATACGCTTGGCTATCTTGCCCATCAACACGCCGCGCTTTTTATCAAAGCCATTTATAAGCGCCTCTATGCGCTCCTTTGTATTGCCGGAAAACTTTACGTCTATGTTAAGCATAATAGCCCTCCGTTTCTAAATGCTTGACTTGCGCGGAATTTTCGCAACTATGCAAGGTACAATGTTGGAAGGTGGATACGATACGGTTGAGGAACGCGACTTTTTCGAGTGGCGCAACGCCGAATATGAGCGCGTTTGCGCCGCAACCGATATGACTGAGGAAGAACGCGACAATCGACTCGACGAACTTTCCGAGCTTAAAAAACTTTCCATGCCGTATAGGAATAAATACGCGCTTCCCGCTTTTAGGGAAAGCTACGTTGCCCGCCTTAAGAGCGGCAAGAACTATTACTCCCAGCGCCCGCTTCATTGGGATTCCTCCACCGTTAGATAAAGCGTGTCGCCGCGCACTTCCTTTTTTAGGATTTTCATTCTTCCTCCGCCCGAAAATAGAACCTCTTGCTCCTCTGTGTTGCGTTTAAAATATCTCTTTACAACTTCCCCTATGTATTTTGCGTTTGAGTGTTTCACAACCGTGATAAACACCTTTGTGGGGTTCTTCATATAATCGCGCTTAACCATTGCAGCGTTTGTCGAGTAAGACTCAAATGTAGAGCGCTCAAAATACCCGCTTTCAACCTGCTGCATAAAGCCGTCGTACAGTTCTTTTTGGTTCGGGTATTTTGTGTTCCAGCTCATGCCGCGGTAGAGCTTCTCGTCCGATTTCATGGGCTCTATGCGCTTTAATAGCCGCCCGAAGTGGTAAGCCTTGTCGCTTGTTGTGTGGTTTTTTATGTAGTCGGAATCTTTCGTCCACTCAATGAGGGCGTCTCTCTGGTGGTATGGGCTTTTGCCGTCGCCATAAAAGTTTTCAGGCAGCGGCTTGTTTATAACCTCAACAATGTCCTTTGAGGAATAGGGCTTAGTTCCGTTTGGATCGGTGAATACAAGCTTGTCGCCCTCCCACTTGGCAAGGCCTTTTAGCTTCTCGGAAATGTCCGCTTTTAAGCTTTCAGACGCCCCGCGGATTTCGCTTTCAAGGCTCTCGTTTATAGAGGGTATGTCCTTGGGCTCTGCAAAGCTGTCTTCGGATATTGCGCCGCACCTTACGGCCTCCCCGCGCGAAACGTCGCGCAGGCCCATGCCTGAGTTGAAGTCAAAAGGCGGATAAGGGTTTCCAAAGCGCGATATTTTCGACCATATTGGATCGTTTACCTCCGCAATCATCTTGCCGCCGTAAAGCTTTCCGCCCGCCGCCCTCCAGCGGCTCTTCCAATCGCGCGGCTGGCGCGCCTGCCGTATGCGTATAAGCTCGTAGCAAGGGTAGATGTCAAGGTCTTCCTGGGCTTCGGCATAGCGCGCGTAGCCCTGCGCCATTTCAAGGTTGGTGCGCAAAATCAAGTCTTGGCGGCGGAAGGTGTTTAAGTCTCTTATTGAACCTTTTGTTCCGTCGGCGGGCTTGTAGCCTACCGAATCAAGCGCCTTTTGAATGGCAAGCCGCGCGTCCGACATTGAAAGATTGCCCTTTGCAAAGTCCGCGCAGGCGCGCTGCATCGTATTTACAACCTTCGCGTTGTTTACGGTGGCAGACCAAAAGGCGCGCTCGCGTATCTGGCACGAAAGCTCCTGCATCTCGCGCGTTGTAAGGTCCGTGGCGATTGCCTGTTTGCGCTCTATGTACGCGCCGACTGTGCGGTCGTAGGGCATTTGTTTTAAAGTCCGTTAAAGTCGTTTCTGGTTGGCACTCCGCGCGCGGGACGCACAAGCTGGCAGCCGCCCGAATTTTGAGCCGCCTGGTTCGGGTCCGGATTGTCCGGCATTGATACGTCAAAGTCGCCCGCGGCAATTTTGTCCAAGAGTTCAAGCGCCTTTAAGTTGGCGGTCTTTTCGTCGTCTTTTAATTCAAGGCTAAGGCGCGGCTTGGCGACCGCCACAACAAGCGCAAATGCGTCGCGCTCCAGTTCCGCGGGAATTAAGCTTGAGTCTTTGTCAACCGAGTATCCGCCCGCCGCTATCGCCCCGCGGATTTTCTCCACAACAACGCGGATAGCCTCCGGCAGCGGATTCTCCTGCCCGTCGCCGAGAGCCTTTGTCTTCATTGCGTCAACAAGTTTGCCCGCCTGGTATGTCGCCAATTTCTCCTCGGTAATCTTTATCCAGCTCATGCGGCCTCCTTAAATCTTCCGCCGTTTGCAAGGGCGTTAAAATTGCTTTGCAAAGCGTCTGCAAGCTCGTCGCAGGCGACGATCATCTCGCTCTTTTCAGGGCGGATTCTATCGCCCGTTCCCGCTGAATATTTAAAAGGCACTTCGACTTTCGCAAAATCGGTAAATATTTCCCTGCAAATGTCGCTGCCATCGCAGGAAAGTAGCCATTTTCCTTTTATCGTGTAGAGACTGTTTCGCAGCATTTCCATGTCGGAGGGTTCCCATGCGTCATAGATGCCGCTGTCGCCCGTGCAATATGGCGGGTCAAAATAGATAAAGGCAGAGTTTCTGTCGTAAAACTTTACGACCTGCTGCCAATCGCGTTTTTCGATGTAAACGCCGTGGAGCCTCTCATGCAGCTCCTTGATTGCAGGCACATGTTTTGTTTTATCGAAGCCGCGGTATCCGCGCGGATCGCGCGCATAGTAATCTCCAAACCCGCTAAATGACGACACTTTTAAAAGATACCAGCGCGCAACCTTTTGAAGCTCCGTAAGCCCCTTGTTCTCTTGCAGGCGGTTGAAAATCTCCACGGAGTGCAAGTACCACTCCATCTCGGAAAGAAGCGCGTCCAAGTGTTCGCGCACGTATAAATAAAAGCCGGACACTTCGTCGTTGAGGTCGTTTATCACCTCAACTTTAACGCGCGCCTTTGCCAAAAATACGGCAAGCCCGCCGGCAAAGGGCTCTATGTAGGTGTCGTGCGTGGGAATGACCGGCAGAATGTACTTTAACATTCGCCGCTTGCCGCCTGGATATGCAAAAACTGGGTTCATTTAAAAAGTAAGTGCGCCTTGCGGGGCGGGCTCACCACCCGCCTCCGCTCGGCCATTGGTTAAGCGTTGGAAACAGTGATGCTCTTGCAAGCGCCTACACCTGTTTGGGCAAGCATGCTGTAGTGCGCCACTGTGATGTTCTTAGTGTAGCCCTTGTCCTCGATGAAGGTGCTGTATCCCTCGCCGAGATAGAAGCGCTTGAAGGTGCTTGGATCGTCCACATCTACGCCAGCCTGCCCATTGAAGGCAAAGACGACATTAGGCGATACGATATTGCCCTTCTTCTTTGCGCCGTCGGAGCTGTCGGTGTATTCGTAGCGGTCTTTTGAGATGCGCATCTCGTCTATGCCGAGGAACTGCGCGATTTCCGCCGGCGTAAGCTTGGCGCTTGCGCCTTCTCCGACCGCGGCCGACGCAACCATGGCCGCATAGCGGTATGCCCAAGCTTGCTCGCCGCAAAGTATGCGGTTTGCGTGCATACCGCATGCGTCGGCCACAGACTTGACAAGATCCATCAAGTCGCCGTCGGGAGTGCTCTTGCCGGTGCCAGACGCCATCCACTTCTTGGCTGAGTTGGTAGCGGCCTTTACAAGCATGCCCGCCGCGCGGTAAAGCTCGTTGCGGATGAGGCGCTTTTTTAGCCGCTCAACGGCGCGCTGCTCGTAGTTTGCGGATATCTCGTCGCTGTCGAGCACCATCGTGAGCCCGCGGTGCACAAGCTTGGCCTGGACAATTTCTCCGCTCGAGCGCACGACCTTAAAGGAGCCGTAGACAGAGCGTTCGTCGTCGCTGTCTATAACATAGTCGCCCTTGCCGAATTGCGCGAATTCAAAACGCTTCGACGGCACCGGTACGGGCGGCGCTATGAAGTCGAGAGCTTCGGTAAGGTCAGGCACTTTGTATCCGGCGGCGTAGCCGGTAAGTTCCTGCGAAAACGCCGACGAATTATACGCGGCGGAATTTGCCAATATAATCTTACTCATGATTGATTAGTTCCTTTCTTAATTTCAGGCAGCAGATTCAGTCGGTGCGCGGTGCGCTATCTCGACAAGGTTTCCGTCCGCGTATGCGGGATTAAGCGCCGTGCCAATTTGTATAGTTCCGGTCGCGGCAACTTTGCCATTTGCGGCAAGGTACACCTTCGCGCCCGCGCTTATCGCGCCGCCCGCCACGACTTCCAGAGTGTGGTTTACAACGCCAAGCAGCGCCACGGCAACGCTGTCGCCGCTCGATACATTGTCCAAAACGACGCCTATGGCGCCGGTGTCGGTCGCGGAGCAAGCCGCAACCTTTGACGCGTCAGATGCGTCAAGCTTTACGACCGTCCCCATAACCATGTCGGCCGAGGCGGTCTTAGTTATATTGTTTTTGTGAGTATCCATATTTTTTTTGGTTAAACATTAGAGGGGTAAGCCGTCCCGTAGAGCTCGGCATTTTCGCTCTTGGCAAGGTTCCAGGCGGCATTGTAGTCCATTCCCGCCTTCTGCTTTTCTTCCACAATCGCCGCAAATTTCGACTGGGCGTCCTGCTGGCTCTTGGCGCGCTCCTTTTCGCCCTTCTCAATGCCGTCGGTTTGGGGCGTTGTCTTCACCGCCGCGGGAGCGTCGGCAATTTTCTTTTCCTCGGCTTCAAAATCTTCGGCATTGGCAAGTATCGCTTCCGCGCTCGCGCGCTGGAATTCGGCAATCTTTCCGGCGCGAACGGCATTTGCCACAACGAGCTTTGCGCGCGCCGCCTGCGAGGCCTTCAACGCATCTTTGCTATTTGCAAGCTGCTGTTTGGCTTCCTCAGCCTCCTTTTCTTTTTCGGCGGTCTCGCCCTTTGCGGCGGCGAGTTCGTTTTCGAGCGTCGCCTTGTCGGTCAACGCCTTCTTTATGCGATCCAACACGTCCGTGGGCGCACCTTCGGCCTTGTCTATAATCTTCTGGACCTCATCTTCAGTGTAGCCCAAAAGCGTCAGTATTTCTTTGTCCATATATGGTTCCTTTTGTTGAGTTTCAAAATTGGGGATAGGCGCATTGTTAACAAAAGATGTTCGCTCGATATTCGGCCGCCGCGTGAGGCCTATTGATATGAGGCGCACGGGCCGCACAACGCCTCCGCCCAAAGGATCGGCATTCCAACGCGGCGATATTTGCAGACTCTTCGGCAAACTCTCGAAGCCCGGCAGCCACTCGATTTCCGCATAGATGCCGTCGTCGCAAATTTCTAAACTGCGAACGCGGCCATAGGGTGTTTTGTCGACAACCTTCGGCACCTCCTCGCCGTCTTCGTCGTCGGGGTGCTCGTAGTGTACTGGGCAAGGATTCTCAAGGTCGTTTTTAACCATTGCCCAAACCCTCTCCATGTTGCGCTTTAAATTCTCCGCCGCGGGAGCGTCCACGCGCTGGACTATGTCTCCGTTTTTCCAGTCGCCAAACGGCGCTATCAAATATTTTCCCGAAGCCTCTCCCGCATGCTCAAACGCAACCCCATTGCAAGTGCGGGGCGCACCTCCATTGAAGGGGCGTTGCCCCTTACGCGGTTGCTTTGCAATACCGCTATCCCCGTCGCACTTCGCAACCCCATTGCAAAACGATTCTTTGCCGTTGCAAAATCGTTTTCCCGCGTTTTTGGGGTGATTGCCCGCGCCGGGGCTTTTGGGGCCAAAATAGGCCAAAATTCCGCCCGCATTATTTGCCCTAAACATTGGCGGCCTCCTTCTTTAAAATTTTCTCCATTTCCGCCGCCTCATTTTCGCCGCCAATAAGCGCCAGAATATCGGCGTTTAGTTTTTCCAAAGCGTCGGCGTAATCCTCAGGGTCGGTTATTTTTTCAAGAGCCAAAACGCGCCTGCGCAAAGGCTCAATGTCTTTACCCTTTGCAGTTGCAAGGGTGTCGAGCATTTTTCCCAAATCCTCCTCCGACGGCTCTGACGAGTTTCCGAAAGCGTCAAGCCCTGCGCCTTGCGCTTCTGCGCCAACAGCGGCGGGTTGCTGCACGCTTAGTTCCACCATATCCTCGCCAGGTTCGGGCTCGCGCAGTTCGAGCGCCTCGTAAACATCGCGCTTGGCCACCGCGCAACCAAGCTCGGCAGCGCCCTTGTAAACGGCAATCTGGTTGAGCTTGTCCTTGCGGTTTTTGCGCGTCAGCTGCAAATAGGCCGCAGGCTTTACGCCTATACCGAACTTCCATTCAAGCGCGGGCTTGGTCAAGTAATGCGCGAGAGTCTCCTCTACAAGCGCACAGTCGGCGTCTTCCAAAATTTCGCTTTCTTCGGCCTGCAAGCTCGCGCCGGCGGCGTTGTCGGCAGAAAGCGTCGAGAGATCGCTGCCGCGCCAGATGAGCGCAATGTATCTATCCATCGAGTCTGAGAGCGTCTTAAATGGTTCTCCGGTCCCTGCGGGTTGTTTTAAGTCAAAAACCTCTCCGGCAGCGAGTACCATGCCGCAGCCGTTTACAAGGTTTGCAATGGCGTCCACGGCGGCGTCCCACTCCGGCGTGTTGCGGGTCGCCGTCGAGTTGTAAACGGGAGTCGGCATCCCGAAACGGTTCGAATACGCAGCCCAGTCTCCCTGGGCAAAGCGCTTGACGACATAGCAAACAGCGGTTGCTTCCATAAGCGGGGAATCGTAAACGCTCACCATCCATCCGTTTTTTTCGAGGTCTACGCCTTCGGTGTCGTAGCTTGACTTTTTAAAGCGCAGGTATCCTTGAGTGTTCTCGAAAAACCAAAGCGGAACGTGCCGAACTTCCGCGGAAAGCGACGGCGCTCGCGACGTGTCCCAGATGATTTCGGAGACAGCGTACTTGTTTTCAAGCGCCGAAAGAATGTTCTCGACAAGCATCGACATTGAGCCGCGCTTGTTGGCGTCCTCGGCGCTCGTCACCCTTATGTTGTTGTAGAAATCCTCTAAAAAAGCGGCATGTTCCTTCGATGCGTCCTCGTCGTTGCCCATCTCAACTATTGTCCATTCAAGCCTGCTTGTGGCGCGCTTACGCTTTTGTACGCACGCCTGCACAACGGCATCGCGGCGGCGGATTGCGGCATAAATCTTCGCCGCGTCCGACAAATATCCGCAGTTAAAGTTATCCATCGCTGCGGTTATCTTTTGCGGCGTAAGGTTTTTAAGCGGATTGTACCGCATGCGCGCCTCGTCCTTAATGCGCACTATGCCAATATGCTTAGACTCTGTGATATTCGCGTTCACCAAATAAACCTCCTGCTTCTTTCAAGCTCAACGGGCGTTATGTAAGATTCCCCTCCGCTTTTTGAGGCTTCCACTGCAAGCGCAAGCGCCCAGAAACGGTCGCTATGCCCGTTTTCACTGCGGGCAGCGTCAAAGCGTATTGCCCCTCCCGCGCCGACCGTCTTTTTTACTGCGCGGATGTCCGCGCGGATTTCCAACGTATCAGGTATGCGGATCGTCTTGTCCTCAAAGCGCGCGCGCATTGGATACGCCATCTCTTCTTTTGATCGCGCCGTAAACTGCACGCCCTCCACGCGGTACTTTCCGAAGCGCTCCTGCGCGCGCTCAGCAAACTGGCGGCCAAGCCCTGTTTGGTCTATGCAGCAGCGGCGCATCTTCGGTAACGCAAGATAAGGGTACAGCACCGCTTCTTGGTCCGAAAACTTCATGCCTTTCAAAGTCTCCACGCGGCGCGTAAAGAGCATTCCGGCAATTCTTTCCAAAATCCAAATCACCGTAAGGTCGTTGTCGCGGCCAACGTCCACGCCTATGTATAGGTCTCCTGCGCAGTCTTGCAGTTCAGTCTGCCACACCTCGCCATAATTGTAAAAACAGCCACCCAAAATGTCCTCGGAAATAAACACGCTCGCGTCGTCGGCGGGTACGCACATGTATTCCTGTAAAAAAGACTCGTAGTCGGCGCACTTGCTCTTTACGTCGTCAAAATATTGCTGCTCGTCCATGTCGAGGCGCGGATCGCCGGCGGTGAGCTTGGATTGAAGCTTCGCCAAAAAACCCTGGTTTAACGCGTCCTCCAGTGTCACACGGTGCAGGCTTATCTTTTTTGGATTGCCGTTAAATTTCGCTTCTTGAACAAGCTTGTTGAAAAAATTGTCGGCGCCTCGGTGGGTTGAAATTATCGCCATTTGACCTCCCCACGTTATGCCAGGATAGGCTATCGCATACAGCTTGATCGGATCGGGATGCAACGCGAATTCGTCCAAGACGCGCGTGCCGCGCTTGCCCGCCTGCGCGTCGGGGTTGGAACTCATCGAGTGGATCGTGGTTCCGTTATTAAACTTTAAATCAAAAGATGTATAAGGCTTGCCTCCGTCGTCTTTGTAAACGCCCTCTCCGAGCGCGGACGCGGCAATGTCAAGTATGTCGCCAAACTTCTTGCAATCTTCCAAAAAGAGCCTTGCTTGCAACTCGTCGCGGGAGCTAACCCAAGTGTCAAGACGCGTGCTTTCAAGCGCGGCCTCGCGCACAAGGTCGTAGGCGGTCGCCCACGAAAACCCAATCTGGCGGCTCTTCTCCACAAGCTTAATGCGCGACCTATCCCGCACCCACGCCGCCTGGTACGGCAGCATGAGCGCGTCGAGATTTTCAAGCCCGCACTTGGCTTTGCCTGTGAGTTTCTTTGCCATTATAAAAGTTTTATTTTCTCCTCGATTTCGCGCATAACGTCCTCGCCTATTCCACGCTTTGAAATTGCCTTTGAAAGCTCCGCCTTTGCCGATTCGCGCTCGGCTTCTTTGCGTTCCCATTCGGCCTCGCGGCGCTCGTACTCGCGCAGTTTTGCGTTTACTTCGCGCAGGCGGTGATCTCCGCTGCGCAGGCGCGCGATTATTTTTGAGAAAGTGTCGAAGTCCACCTCGTCTCCCTTTGTGAGCGCGTCATAGACCTGCTGCATAAGCACAAGGGCTCCCGCGTCCGCTATGGATCCTGCAGCGTCCGCGTTGCCAACCTCGCGGAGTTGCAGTGCAAGCTCTTTTGCGCGGCGCATTTTTTCTATATGCTCGGCAAACGCGCCGTCGCGGAAACTCTTTGCGCCCATGAGCGACACTTCTATGCCAAGCTCCGCCGCCATTGACTGGAGCTTTTTAAGCGTTAACTTCGGCGTATTTGCAAGGCGGTTGCAAAAGTCTTGCAACTGCTCTTCCGAAAGCTCCGACTCTATCTTGGACTTGCCCATCAATCAGTAGCCCCTTTCGTCCAACGTCTTTAAGCCGGCGGCGGTGATCTTCCAATGCGGCGCCGATTCAATCACCATTGCGTCGGCTTTCGCCTCAACAAGCCCTTTGCGCGCGAGTATCTTGAGCTCCGTCTCAATTTCGTCCTCCGCCAGATTAAAGTTCCACATGCGCGCTCCCACGCAAAGCCGCGCGGCAAGCACTCCAAACGGGCGCGCCTCGGCAAGCTGTTTTAAAAGATTTTCTCTTAAGAGTATTTTTTGTTCGGCAGTCATTTGCTCAAAATCTCCCAAATTTTATCGATCTTAGACTCAAGAGCGTGGAGTTGCTGCGTACGGTATTCGTTTGACGACTTTAATGCGGCTACGTCTTCGGAGAGTTTGCGGACGCTTTCATAGATGACTTTACGGCTCGCGGCGGAATGCCCGCTCATGGAGGTGAGGCGTTCGTTCATTTCGCGGTCGAGTTTTTCGTGGGCGTCAAGGTTCGCTTTGCAGAGCTTGTCGCACTCCGTGACATGGCGGTATTTCTCAGTGTCTGGCGGGCTTTTTTTTACAGCGCCCTTTATGTAAAAAATCGTGGCTGCCGCCGCCGCGATGAATATCATCGCGTTGGATAGCCAAGTAGCGTCCACGCCTGCAAAGGACGCCAACAAAGCCGCGCCGCCAAAAGTCTCTTTTATAATCATTAAAACCTTATCTTTATTTTAAAAATTTTTAGCCCGCGCCGCCCGCGCTCGAAACATAGGCGCACGCGGTCTTTTAAGAACTGCAATACCTTGCGCATTAAAAGAACGCTATCGCCTGTTTCACGAGTCCGATACAAAATGCTATCAGCCCAGTATCTCCCAAGAGGTAGTCTCCAAGCGAGGTTAGAGCCACTCCAACGGCAACGCCAATCGCCGTGCCTTTGCTCTTAAGCCAGGATCCCACGGCCTGCTTGCCAGTCTGTGCAACGGGGTTTTCATTCGCCATCTTATTTGCCCTCCGCCGTTTCTGTGCCTGCGTTTGAATCAGGCGTTGCAGCCGCATTTGCATTTGAGTTGCCCTCCGCCTTTGCCGTTATGCCATCTGCGTTAGCCGACACGTCAAGTGACACCTTTGACGCGTTTATCATTGTGGCGTAGCTTGCCGCGTTGACAGCGCCCCTTTCGCCCTCGATAGAGGCCGCAAGTACATCGAACGCGCCAACGCCATATATACCAGCGCTTGGTTGTACACCGACGGCCCAGCCGCTCGCATGGAGCATATTGTCTTTGGTTGTGATGCTTTGCGCGGCGATTGCCATTGCGCTCTCGTCGCTTTCAGTCACCTTGACGACATTTCCTTGTTCGTCATATTCCGTCACCGTTGTAGAAGCGCAGCCTGCCGCCAGAACAGTCGCGCCTACAATCAGAGCGGCCTTCAGCCAATACCATTCACGTTCGAACAATTTTTTCATTTGTATTCCTTCGTTGGATTAAGATACCTTGCGACGGCTAACTACAACCGACGTGCGGCCGCCCCGCGTAGAAATAGAGCCCTCGGCGGCAGTGCCGCTTCCATTGAAGGGCTCTGCCCTTACGGCGCTTGCTTTCGCAATACGCCTATCCCGTTCTTCGTTAAAATCTGACGCGCAATGCGGCAATGCCGCCGCACGCGCGGGCGCTTTGGATTTTACCGGCGTTGAAACGCCTTTACGGACGACTTGCGCGCCGCTGCCGCCCGACACAGCGTGATATGAAGAAAGGCTCGTTTTTAAATTTTTTAAAAGTTTTGGAGATATGGCGCAAACACCCGAACCGACATTGATTTCAATCTTGTCAACGCCGTCCGCCAGCGCGGAATCTATTTGCGACAAAATATTCGGTATTTCCGATATTGCTATTGTGCGGACAGACGACAGTCCGCCAAGCATGCGCAGTTTAAGTGCGAGTGTCGCCGCATTTATGCGCGAAACTTCAAAAGCATAAACTTTTAGATTGCCGCTTTTTTGTTGACTATCCTGTGCTGCGTTTGACATAACGCAGGCAGAATATCTCAAATTTAAAAACAGGTCAAACAGCCTATCGGCTCTATCGGTTCAGTCGTCTAAAAAAGTTTTTTCTAAAAAAAAAGCCTTATTTGCAAAGCAAATAAGGTCTATGTTAATGCATAAAACTGGGCTTATTTTTTTGAATCTTTACGAGAATTTGCAATGGCGTAGCAGTTTTTACGGACTCGACAGTTGAGTCGGTGGCCGGATACGTCACCTCGCGTCAATGCAAAAATTACATCTCCTATTTTTGCACGTTCTTCGGGCGTTAATTTCTCAAAGCAATCCGATGCGTGCATGGAAAGCAGGTTACGTATGTCGTGTCCTTCAAGTTCAATATCCACAAACGCCTCCGTTTCGCCAATAACGCGTCCGATTTCAATGTCAATGTGCATGTGTTTACGCCTTTCAAATGTGCAAGTCTTGCATTTTTGGATTGTTGATTGTTAGTTAGTTGTGGAAAAATATATTAACGTGTTAATGCTTGTTTTTTAACTAAAATCGAATAAAATCCTTTATTCATACGGGTTGGCGGCTTTTTTTGAGTATTAACACGTTAATATTTTGGTTAAAATTTTTTGATTACAGCATTCATAGCTTCTTGTAGAGCTTCTTTCAAATCTTCAAGGCGTTTTTCAGCAATCAAAGCTCTATTCTGCCAGGCATTGTTTTTGTGGTCAGGTGCACCATCATCATCGCCCATTAAAAGCCATTCCATAGAGCAGCCAAAATATTGTGCCATTCGATAAAGCTCATTAGATTTCGGCAGGCCTTTGCCTGCTTTATAATATACGATAGAGCTTTCCCCTATATCCAATTCTTTTGCGATTTCTTTCTGAGTTTTAGGACTCAATTCTAAAAGTTGGCGAAATCTATCGCAAAAAAAATTCGATTTATTAGCACTTTTTTCTTGCATACAATTCTATTTTTTAGCATTAACGAGTTAATAAGCTAAAAAATTTAATCAAAGACCTCAATCAAAAAATGGCAAAAGATACAATTTTAAAACGTAAACTCGCTGAGGCGGGCATATCACAGGCGGAAGTATGCCGCCGAATGGGGCGTACTCCGCAACACGTAAATTATGTGGTAAACGATATCAGAAAATCACGCCGTTTATCGTTTGAAATTTTGAAGATTTGCAACGAGCAAATTCACGCGCCCCAAACGATCAGTGCGCGCCGCGCGAATAAGAGGGGCATGTGATGGGATGGATCATAGAAATGCCTCTTTCGGTTAGAGCTTTATACGCGGAACTTCCGTGGAATTCTTTTGGTGAATTTGTAGCCGCACTGTGTTCCCACGATGACGCAATAACAGCGTTCTCTGACATTGTTATCGTCATCGGGAATGAGGAGATTCACACACTGGCGAGCCCCGATTTTACGTGGGAGATCTTGATAAATGTAAGGAAGAATGAGGTTGTGCTTACGGTCGAGGCCGAAACTTATTTCCGAAATCCACATCTCAAAATTGCGCGGATTTTGTATCGTAACGGACAGCCCAGTTTCCCTGTGGATCGTCACATAATTGGCGATAACAATTTTAAGCGCGGGCGTCTTGGATTTCAAATTGCTAAGTCCGAAGTAAATCGCAGCTATCACGCCTACTATCGACGTAAAAACCCCCAATGTGGCAAAGGCGTCTTTGAGAAATTCAAAATCATTCATGGCTTAAAAAGTTTACTCGGATTCGAGCCATTTAAAACAAAATAACACAGAAAGGAAAGAAGAAATGCTATACGAAGAGTTCTTAAAGTTAACAGGGGAAACCCAGGAGTTCATTTCCAGAGCTTATTACAGATCAGAAATAGAGCCGCGTTACATGATGTTTGATGGGCTTTCAAAAGAAGCTTTTTGTCGACTATATGCTGCCGGAAAGGCAATTAAAAAAATAGAAATCTTGGGAGAGGAAATGAAGTGCGGCTTTAAAACTCAAGCTGATATGGCCATATTCCAGCGCAAAGCTGACGAATTGATTTCTAAAATCAACGACGAATTTAAGCGTTAGTCGTTCTTATGCGCAATCCGCTCCAGCTCGAAATTTGCTTCCCGTCGATGGACAACCCGGCGAAGGGAGCGATGCGCGTGGGCGACATTGCCAAGACGCTAAACTGTTCCGAAGACCACGTTCGCAATCTGCTTTTGGACGGCACAATCCGCGCGGGCGACATCAGCCGCGACGGCAGCCGCCAGCACTTGCGGGTGCCGCGGGAGGAGTGGCAGCGATACTTGATAGCGGTTTTCGGACAGTACGACCGCCGCAAATACATCAACCCACTCGGCAGCGATACTATCCGAGACATTATAAACGACTGCTACGCCGTCCTGCGTCTGCGTGGAGAAGCACACTAATTTAATATGAAAACATCTCAAAACAAAACAGATCAATCAAACCTTACGGCGGCGATAATCCGCCAATTCAAGCCGGACAGAGAGTCCGTCCGCAAAGCGTACAACCTTGTGGAAAATAACCGCGCTACGTTTGCCGTAAACGCCTTAAAATTCGGCCTGTGCGCGCTTGCCGCCAGGGCCGTTGTCGGCCACGGCAAGTTTGGAGCGTGGCTTTCTGTGGCTCTTGCAAGCAACGGCAATCCCAGGCCGTTTGCGGAGCGTACCGCCAAAGAGTACATTGGACTGGCGCGCGTGTTTACGGACAAACTTTCAGCCGCCGATAAATTGACGGGCGCGCTTGAAAGCGGCGTTGAAGACTATTGTGCGATCATGTCCATTCCGCGCGAGCAGTTTAGCTTTGAGGCGGTTTTGGCGAGTCCGGCGGATACGGACAATCTTTTAAATGCGACAGTACGCAACATGACCTTGACTCAAATGCGCCAGCTTTTGCGCGAGGGCGCCGAGCGCGCCTACGCTGACGAGCAAGCGGAGCAGTCAAAGCCGCAATCCAAGTCCAACCTTCGCGGATTACAAAGCGGAAATGCCGGCGGCGGGCAGATGACATTCTTTAACGAGCTTTTTGAAGAAGTTAGAGCTACCGTGGAAATCAAACGCGAAAACGACCCGCGCTTCCTCCAGCTCTCGAAAGAGGAGATGGGCGACCTCGGCAACTATCTGATCGAGCAGGGCAAGGCCATACTTAACCTCGCCAAGGAAAAGAGGGATTAACATGTCGGATCACTCCCTTTCGGTCTCGCAAAAACTGCCGCCAAAGCCGTTTGGCATTGCCGCCCACGAGCAGCTTGAATTTGTCCGCTTGCCTAAAAAAGAGCAGGTGCGTATTATAGACCTGCTCGACGCTTTCAAAACGATTAGCGCATTTGAGGGCAAGAAGGGCGATGCGTTTGCGTCGATAGCGGCGGTGAACGGAGGGCGCAAGGGATTTTCGGCAAAGAACCTCGAGCACCTCTATGCTGCTTATTTAAAAAGCGGCTACGACTGGGGCGTATTGACGCGTAAATGGCGCGGTCCAAAGCCTGGACAGCCAAGGGAATTCAAAGACTTTATCGTGCGGCTTGCGCTCGAATGCAAGGGGCGCACAGATGTGGTAGGCGGCGTCTGCGAGAGGCTTTTTCACGATTTTTGGGCGGCTGGAAAGCCCGTTCCAGGATACGGCACATTTAAGGACTTCTGGGACGCCACGCAGCCGAACGCTCCGTATCCGTCCAAAATACGCGCAAAACGCCCCTTTGTACCGCAGGGGTGGTCTCGGGGAAACATTCAAAAGCTGATAGCCGCCGCGGCTCCGCGCAGAGGAGCCATGCGCCTTCGCGCCGCCTTCGGGGAGCTTAGGGCGCACGACGCAGAAGCGCAGTTGCGTCGTGACATGTCGAATTTAAAGCCGATGCAGCTCGTCACGATGGACGACGTTGAACTTGACGTTCAAGTGCTTTTTAAAATCGGTCCCTACATGCGCCTTAGAACCGCGCAGGCGGTGGTTGCCATGGACGTTGCAAGCCGCATGATAATCGGCTGGGGAGTGCGCCCGATTCTCACCGACAAAGACCTTCCATACGTTCCCGAAGGCTCTGGGAAGGTGTTGACGCGCAAAGACGTAAACGCCGTCTTGCTTAGTTCTATTCTCCGCTACGGGCTTCCGGCGAATTATCCGATGCGCCTGCTTTTGGAAAACAATTCCGCGCGGCTAAACAAACTCGACGAGAGCATGCTCATGACAATGTTGCCGGGGCGCCTTGTGATAGAAAATACCCGCATGGCCGAGCGCGAGTTCGCCAACTACGGCCTTGTCGACAAGCACGGTTTCCCTTTCCAAAAGGGATGGCTGGAAAGCGCTTTCAAGACGTTGCATATCCGTTTGTGCCATCTTCCTGGGGCAACCGCTCCTCGCTTTGACGACCGTCACAGCGTACATGAAAAAATTATCGAATACTGCGAAGTCCTCGAAAAGCGCGCCAGCGCAAAGGGCATAGACATGAGCCGCCTGAAGTTTCCCGCGCTCACCGAGGAGGAGTTCTTTTTGGTGTTTGAAAGAATCGTAAACATCTTCAACAACCGCACTAACCACAAGTTGCAGGGCTTTCAAACAGTCTATGAGTGCCTGTTGCCAAACGCTGAATATTGCCGCAGGGAGAACCTTCCGCCGACACTTTCGGCCACGGAACTTGCTGAGCTAAATTTTGAATCGCGCCCCGAAAGCCCCTTTGAGCGCTGGACGCGCCTGCGCGCGCAAAACGAGTTCACGCGCATTGAAACGCCCGCGCTCTATCCGTGCATGTGCGACAAGCGCCTTGTCAAAGTCCGCAACGGCGAAATCAAAACTGAAATATCCTCTTTTCGACGCGAGCCGCTTTACTTCCGCTCTCTGAAGCTGCGCGAGCTCGAGGGCCGCGAGCTGATAGCGGCGTTTACGCCCGACCACAAAACAGCGTGGCTATTCACAAAAGACGAAGGCTTTTTATGCGGAGCGCCAAGCGTTGACTTCGTGGACATCACCGACCAGGAAGCGATCATCCGCCAAAGCGGCATAGTCCACCGCGACAGAATGGTCGAGGCTAAAAAGATGGCCGAGCACCTTTCCGAAATCGGCAATACCTACCGAGAAATCCGCGTCCACAACGAGGCCGTTCTGGAGAACAACGCCCAAATAGGAGAAGCCATGGCGGCTGCCGAAATTCGTGAAAAGACTCTCTCAGGCGGCAGACGGATTGCGGATTTTTCAGACACGTCAAGGCTCGTCGGCGCGCCGAGCGTTACCGAATCCTCTGACGGCGGCCTTGACGACTTCGCCGACTCCTCTGATTTGATCTAACACAGCAAAGGAATACAATGGAAGAAAACCAATCGACACAGCTTGCGGAGCACAAGGCAAAGAGCCTGACGCCCCGCGCAACATGGAACTACTCTCTCGACCAAATCCGGCGCGACACCGCCGAATACAGCGAGGACGAGCGGCAGTTGCTCGCAGACTGCTTTCTGTTCTGCGTTAAAGAGGGCATAGCCTTTCGCGAGTTTTGCCAGAAGATAAAGTACGACCACACAACAGTGATGCGCATATACCGCGGAGCTTATGCCAATCCCGCTACTGGCGAAAAATACGGAATCCCTGTAAATATGGCGAAGGGCATGCGAGACTTCCTCGACACTGAGCGCAGAAGACTTGTGCTCGGCACAACCGAATTTGTCGAGACTCCCACGGCGCGCCGCATTTTCACAGCCTGCGACCTCGCCCGCGAAAGCGGAACACCCGTGTTCCTTTGGGGGCCGAGCCACATCGGCAAGACGTTTGCTCTGACGCAATATTCGCGCACCCACAACCACGGGCGCTCTCCTTACGTCAGAATCCGTCCGGCGCGCGGCCTCACGGGCTTTCTTGAAACGCTCGCCACAGCAATCGGAGTATCGCCAAACGATAAGCGCGACGCACTGCTTGCGCGCATAAAAAACGCCGTGCGCGGCAACATGCTGCTTATACTCGACGAGCTCCATGAACTCAACCTTACAAGCAAATCCTACACCTACTTTCAAGCGCTTGAAGTCCTGCGAGAGATTTACGACGAGACTGGCTGCGGCATGGTTCTCTGCGGAACGGAGATGTTTGAGACGAGCGTAATGCGCGAGCGCAACGGAGTTCTCGAGCAGCTCTACCGCAGGGGCGTGCACAAAATAAAACTCCCGCCTTATCCGACGCGCGCGGACGTAGCCGCAATCATAAAATCAAGCGGGCTTGAGTTCCCAGAACGCTCGATGACGATTCAAGTAAAGCGGGTCACCGAACAGCCGTATGAGATTCTGCGCGTCCTCGCGCGCGAGGATGGCCTTAAAAGCATTACCGAGCGCATACGCTACGCGCGCAAGCTTGGCAAGGGAGTCGTCTCTTGGGAAAGCTTCGTTGCCGCGCATCTTTACATTCAAGCACAAAGAATTTCAAAGTCGGACTGGGAATAACATGAGTGTGATCACAATCTTGATAAACGCGCTGCGCCGAATCTTCGGCACTGACAATTTTAGTGAAGTCGAGAGCGTGCGCGTCTTCAAAGACTCCGACGGCAAGTGGCATTTCCAGACTCCGGACGGCACAATTACTTGGGGTTCTTATCCAACGCGCGCCGACGCAATCCGCGCCGCAAAAATGTACAATTTTTTTGATGTAATAGATTAAAGAAAGGAAAAATCATGGCAGTCATATTTAAAGAACCGAAAACGCGCGAGGCCATTGAAGCGGAGGCCGACGCCATCGCTAAAATAAAGGTTCAAATTCGCAAACTTACCGTCGCGCGCGACGCCGCGACTTTGAAGATAAACGAGCAATACAATCCGCAAATAAAGGAGCTTGAGGCCGAGCGCGACGCCCGCGAGCTTGCTCTTGCGCCGTTCGTATCCGCGCGCAAGGCGGAGCTTATGGGGCGCAATAAGAGCGCATCTTCGCCGCTTTCAATGTATGGCTTCCGCACAGGGCAGACAACTATCCGCAACAAGAGCGGCAAACCCGACAATGTTGTAGCCTGCGAGCTTGTCGAACGCAAGCGCACAGATTGCGCCAAAGTCTCTTACAGCCTCGATAAAACCGGCATCAAAAAAGCGCTAAAAAAGCGCGACTCGCAAATTGAAGAACTCTTTGAAATGGAAGTTGTCGAGCGCTTTTACGTTGAGCCTAAAACGGACAAAGAGGTTGGAGAATGAAAAAATTAAAAACTCTGGCCGTCGTAAGAATCGGCTGGATTGAATACGGGTTCGAATCAGAAAAAGACGCTATATCTTTTTTATCTACAGCAAAAAATCGCTGATGATAGGCACATTCGGAAAAGAAGAATTTGCAACTACTTTAATATCACGGGTAAGTCTATCTTTCAAAAACGAAGGGATCAAGTTAATCAGCAATGACGAATTTAGGAAACTCGAGGATATAGAACACGAGGAAATTCGTAAGAGCATAATAAAAGAGAAGGCGGAAACAAATGGAAATCCTGTACAAGGCAGCTAATAAGCCATTGCGGCGGCGCTTTGTTTCCAAAAGCAAGCGCACGCCACAACTTGGAAAGTACACCTTATTGTGGGACAAAATATTCAAAAAATGGGGCTGGGAAACGAAACCCGAGCCTGAAAAAAAGGCGTTGCGGCACTCGATAAACGAGGACTTATTTGGTATATATACTAAGCCGAGCTGCCTTACAAACGAACAGTGGAGTGTCATGTTTTACGCGCTCGAACTTCTTTCCAACGATGGAATCCTTGTATGGTCAAAAGAGATGGCAGACCTCGCCCGCGAGGAGGGTTTGCGGCGCATCTATACATGGTGGATCGAACACGCCGGACTCGACGTGGAGGGCATTACGGAGTACGGCGCTCCGGAGTATTACATCTCCGCGATCGCGCGCGACCGGTTCGGCGGCGTCGCTGACTGGCGCCGGCTCGACTCTAAGCGGCTGTGGCAGCTTTTTATAACAATCAAGAACAGAGTAAAGGCCGCAAAAAAGCGTGGCATATCACTTTGGCATGGCTCTGATGCCGAATCTAAAACTTCCGACAACTGTCCATTCTGATGAAAACTGTCCACGATTACCTCCGCGCCCGCTTGCTTCAACAGGCGGGCATTTTTGAGCCCGCGGAGCCCGCTCCGAATCTCGACGCTATCGCGCGCATGCAGTCTTGCCCGCGTTTCGAGCAATACCGCAAAAACCGCATGATTATGGGCTACTTCCGCTACGGTTCCCTCCAATCCCAGATAGGGCGCGCAAAGTACGATAACGTCGGCTCTATTGAAAAGCGCCTCTCTATATATAAGAGCGACCACAACCGCGAACATCTCGTAGACATCGCCAATCTCGCCATGATAGAGTTCGCCACCCATCCGGATTATCCATTCAACCCATCCGATGACGGCGTTCATGCGGCGAAAAAAAAATGAAAAAAATCGTCCAGAGAGACTTGACTTCAATCGGCTGTAGAGCGTGTGTACGCACACAATAAAAAAACAGCCATGAATATAGAAGAAATATTAAACTCAAACCTCACAAAATCTGATAAAATGCGCCGCCTCTTTGACGAGGGCAAAAGCCGAAAGGAAGTTGCCCTCCTTCTGGGAGTCGGATACGGTTTCGTCCAAAACGTCTACGCCAAATACTTCTCCAATCGCCCTCTCTCTCCAGAGGGCGATTTTGTTTTTAGCCGCAGCTTCGGTATAGAGCTTGAAATAATACATAATAATAAGAGAGAGTTGTGCGACGCTGTTCGTTCTCGCGGCATCTCCTGCGAAATTGAAGGCTACAACCACTCGACGCGCTGCCACTGGAAAATAGTATCCGACGCTTCGGTAAACGGCGGCTACGAGCTCGTAAGCCCAGTCCTCAAAGGTCAGCGCGGACTTAACGAGATCAAGGCCGTCTGCGAAGCCCTCGCTGAAGTCGGTGCATTGATAAACAAGAGCTGCGGATTCCACGCCCACTTCGGGACGGACGATTTTAAAGACAGCATATCGGTCTGGCGCAACCTCTATATAAACTACGCGACGCTGGAAGAGGATATAGACGCCTTCATGCCGCCGAGCCGCAGACATAACAGATATTGCTCAAGCTTAAAAGTTAGTAACTGGCGCGAAAAGATGGATTCCGCCCAAACGCTTGTTGACCTTGAAAGAGCCGTAACAAACCGGAGCCGCTACTTTAAACTAAACAGCCAAAGCTACTGGCGGCATGGAACGGTCGAGTTTCGCCAACATAGCGGAACGATAGAATTTGACAAAATCAAAAACTGGCTGCTCTTTTGCGCGCGATTCGTCGATTTTTCAAAGCGCGAAAAACTCGATCGCGGAGGCGAGCGAGCCCTTGAGAAATTCCTCGACAGGGGTTTGGCTGACTTTTACAAACAACGCAAACAAAAGTTCGAAAGGAGATAATCATGGCAAAATACGAAATGCGCGGAGGAGGGACAATATCGGGCGACAACGCCCGTGAAGTCGTTGAGGCGATAAGAGCCTCGTCTTTCAACCCGGAGGCCGATACGGAGGCATTTGTGCGCGCTTTGGCGGCGCGCTGCAAAACCTATGACGGATCGACGATCCGTACGGATACCTTCGACAACACAGTGGCCGACCTTTTAAAAGCGGGGTTTCTAACGCCTTGCAAATAGGGAGTTTCTTTTAGGCTGTTTCAAGAGCGTTGCAATAAGTATGCAACGCTTTTTTTGGGATCTTGCAAGGCGCGGTGGTTTGGGCACAAGTTTCCTCAAACGTTCGATTTTTTAAGAGATTATCGGTCCGCGCGTCGATTTTTTCCTCAAACCAGCACATGACTAAAATGGGCACGCAACTATTGATTTTAAGGGCATTTAAGCCCATTTAAGGCAATTTAAGCCTTCCTCATATCTAACTGTTCAAATCAATTCGCAATATCGCCTTTTTTCATAAATTTGAGTTTGACATTCATTTTTTAGCCTCCAAAACTTTAATCAAACGTTTGAGATGTAATTTTTATATTCCCTTCCAAAATGCATAGACGCGATTTTATTAAAACATTTTCAGTCGCCGCTGGCGCCGCTTTATTCTCGGCGCATTCCTTTGGCTCAGACATTAAAAAGTTTAAAATGAAATTCTCCCCGCGCCTGGGTTTCTCATTCGGAACTCCCACCGCCGGAAACGACCCCATCAAACTAATGCAGTACTTTAAAAACTGCGGCTTGCTGGCTGTCGAAGGCGTTTGCCCCATAAACCACTCCAAAAAAATTTCACAGCAGGATATCGAAAAACAAATACAAATCGGCGAAACCGCGAAAAATCTCGGTCTTGAAGTCGGCTCACTCTCCTCAATGAACGAAAAAGATGTGCCGACTATGACCGCAAACAAAGTAAAGCGTCCAGACGGTTCGATTGTCGCCGACAAGCCAGCTCTGCGCGCAATGCTCGAAGAACAGCTTGAAAACACTTTCGGCGTCCTCTCGCGGGTAGGCTCAAAAATTCTCATTATCGGCCCCGGCGCGCTCGATAAAGAATTAGAATGGCGCAAACAGTACGACAATGTCATCGATAACATGTCTTTCTGCGCCGACATATGCAAAAAGCGCGGCTTCATAATGGAAATAGAAGCCCTTAATACGGTAAAGGAACATCCGGGCGTATTTTGCGTAAACAATACCCTCGCAGCGCGCATCGCACGCGACGTCAACAGCCCCGCATGCGGCATTCTATACGATATCTACCACGAATACATGCAAACCGGCAACCTCTCGTCCCTCGACGACGAAAACGTTTGGAACCGCATCGTCTCCTTCCACGTCGCAGACGCACCGGGAAGAAACGAACCAGGATCGGGCGAAATCGACTACGCCAAAGTATTCAAAAAAATCTGGGACAAGGGCTACCGCGGCTTTATCGGGCTTGAACACGGGCAGTCCATAAAAACCCCAGAACAGGACGCCGAAATTCTTAAAAGATACCGCGCTTTCGACGCGCAAGTTTAAAACATATAAGGGAAAATAGGAAATCATTATGGATAGAAGAAACGCTATAAAATCAATCGCTGTCGCAGGAGCCGCAGCGGCTTTGCCGAAATTCTCGGCCGCAGAGGTCGGCAAAAAAAGCCAGCTTAAAGTAGGACTCGTCGGCTGCAGCGGACGCGGCATCGGCGCCGTTGAAAATATGCTACAAGCTGCAAACGGCTCTGTCAAAATCGTCGCTATCGCCGACCTATTCGCCGATAGAAACGATCTAGCCATCAAGGCATTCGAAAGATACGCAAAAAAATTTGGAAAGGATACCATCGACGTACCCCCAAGCCGCAGATTCTCAGGCTGGGACGCCTACAAGCAAATCCTCGGCGAAGATATCGACATTATTATCCACGCCACCCCGCCTGTATTCCGACCACTACACATCAGGGAATTTGTAAAGGCCGGCAAACACCTGTTTGTCGAAAAACCCGCGTGCGTCGACCCCGTCCAATGCCGCGAAATGCTTGAAATCGCCGACGAAGCCGATAAAAAAGGCCTCACCATTATCCCAGGAATCCAGCGCCGATTCCACGCGGGATACCAAGAAGCTATTAAACGCATGCAGGACGGCCAAATCGGTGAAGTTCTCGGCGCACAAGCGTATTGGCTTAACTCGCGCTTCTTTATTCAGGACAACGGCGTTTTGCGCCTCCAAAATCCCGACCCCGAAGAAATTGAATACCAAATTCGCAACTGGTTTATTTTCAGATGGACGTCCGGAGACTGCTACGTAGAGCAGCACGTCCACAACCTCGACGTCATACTCTGGGGCCTCGGAAAAGATCCCAAAGAAGTATGCGGCATTGGCGGCAGAAGATGGGATATCGAATTCCCAAAATACGGAGACCGCTTCAGCCACTTCGGAGTAGATTTCGACTTTGGCGAAGGCCTGCATTGCGCAAGTTATAGCCGCCGCGAAAACAAGTCCGCCGACATCGTCTGCGAACGCTTCATCGGGTCAAAGGGCGTTCTCGAAACAAACCTCGACGGCAACCGCATGCGCATTCTCGGCCAAAAACCGTGGACCGCTGACGGCAACTACCCGCAAGCTATGGTCGAAGAACACAGGGTGCTTATCGACTGCGTCTTGAACAACAAACCGCAAAATCTCCTCCGCGAAATGGTGAAATCGACAAGACTCGCCATTGCAGGCAGAGAAAGCGCATATTCCGGCCGCAGCTTCAAATACGAATGGATTGTAAGCCGCTCCAAACAATCTTGGGCGCCGCAGGAATGGAAATTCGGCAAAAAGCCAATTGACCCGATTCCGCTCCCAGGCCAATACCAGCTCGTATAGCAATATTTTCACGGCAAAAAAGGCGCACAATTATTTGTGCGCTTTTTTTTGTCTCAAATAAAACTCCGCCGAAAAATTCAGCTGCTAATAATATAACGCCAGTTGCTGTAAAATGCGCGCCTCAATGCAAAATTTTTCAAAAACCCGCCAATGCATGCAAAATTTAATTGTCCACACGCCCAGCCGCACAAAAAAACTTTAATATAACTCACTGCGACTCTTTGACAAATACGTCAACTCTCGCGGGAGGTATGTTCAACGCTACAAACGAAACCTTCTCATGCCTCATTTTTTTGAATCCCAACGACTCCGGCGAACGCACTAAATTATATGTAAATTGTATAAAACGCCCGCCTTTGGGAAGCGCATTTTCAGAGGCGTTTAATATTGCGGACACAACCTTCCCTGGAAGGCTCACCAATGGAAGGCATGAAACTATCGCCTTCACTCTTTTGGAATCCTCGCCAGCAAGTATTTTTTCTATATTTTCGGCGCTGTCATTCACAATAACCGCCGCGGGAAACCTTTCCTCCAATATCCGCGCAAGTGCCCCGTCAAATTCCACGCAATAAAGCTTCGCGCCCCCGCCTGCCGCCAACGGACATAGTTTGGACGTAACCGCCCCAGTGCCCGCGCCAAGCTCCACTATTACATCGCCTTCGCCCACACTTCCGACAGCCGCTGCCATGCGCCGCGCAAGAAAGCTCGAACTCGGGCATACCGCGCCTATTCTCGCGGGGTGCCGGACGTATTTACACATAAATTTTAACGCGTCTTTTATATTCATTCCCATGCGTACATGCGCCCAATTATTGCGCCTGATATATATCGTGCAGCCTCACAAGCCCCTTGAAAACCCCGTTGCCGTCTATCACCGGCAATACAGACAACTTAGACTTGCGCGCCTCCATCAGCTTTACCGCCTGCCCAAGAGATGCGTCAACCCCCGCGCATACGGGCGTTTTCGTCATTATGTCGGAACATTTCATGGAGTCCAAATCAAATGTTTTTTGCAGCATTCTGCGCACGTCGCCGTCAGTTACCAATCCCTCCAGCTTTCCGTCAGCTGAAACTGCGCAAGCCGCTCCAAGCGGCTTGCGGGTCATCTCTATCACTATCTTGCGGACGCTGTCGTCCTTTGATACCGTCGCGCAATCGCACGCAGGCGTCATTACATCGGCAACGTCAAGCAATAAATTCCTGCCAAGCTGCCCGGCGGGATGAAACTTTGCAAAGTCCTCTTTCGAAAATTTGCGCGCCTTCATCAGCGCACACGCAAGCGCGTCGCCCATCGCCATCGCCAAAGTCGTAGAATTCGTCGGGACTATCCCAAGCGGATCAGCCTCGCCGTGCGATGAGGCGTCGAGTATTATGTCGCTCGCCCTGCCCATCGGAGAGTCTATGTTGCCTATCAACGCTATTATCGTAGACTTGAATTTCTTCAATATCGGTATCAGCCTCACGCACTCGACAGTCGCGCCGCTGTTGGATATCAATATCGTTGGATCCCCAGGCTCGTACACTCCAAGATCCCCGTGCACGGCGTCGCACGCATGCAGAAAAACCGCAGGCGTTCCCGTGCTCGAAAGCGTCGCCGCTATCTTCTGTGCCACCAGCCCAGACTTGCCCAAGCCGCATACCAACAATTTTCCCTTGTGCGATAGTATCGCGTTTACGGCCTTCGCAAAATTCGCATCAAGCCTATCAATCGTCGCCAATATCGAATTGGCCTCGCATTTTAATACCTCGCGCGCAAGCGATATTATTTCACCGTCATTCATGAATTGCGCTTTCTAAAAAATTCCTCGGCTGCTTCAAGATCGTCCGGAGTGTCTATGCCTATCGACTCGTATTGCGTCTCCACAATGTCAAACTTCCAGCCAGCGGCTATAAACCTCAGCTGCTCAAGCATCTCGCATTTCTCAAGCTTCGACACCGGAAGCGAATCGTATCTTACAAGAGACTTCTCGGAATATCCATATATTCCTATGTGCCGCCAATAATCGCACCTATCCAACCATTTTGCCATATCCGGCTCGCCCCTGTTGTACGGCAGAGGGCTGCGGCTAAAATACATACCGGCACCGCTGTTGTCCCTAAGCACTTTCACCACATTCGGATTCGACAACATTTCAGCATCGGTTATCTTTGACGCCGCCGTCACTAAATCCGATCCCCTCGAAGAATGGGCTTCTATCACCGCATCTATTAGCTTAGACGATATGAACGGCTCGTCTCCCTGCACATTCACAACAAAATCAGCATTTATCTCGCCAAACGCCTCTATTATGCGCTCCGTGCCGGAGCGGCATTTCTCCGACGTCATTATTGCGGGCGCACCTATCTTGTCGGAAAATTCCATTATCTCTATGCTGTCCGTCAATATCACGACCTTCTCAGCAAGCTCGCTCTTTACGCAGCTCTCATACACGCGCTCCAATACGGCCTTGCCGCCAAGCAGCGCCAGCGGCTTCCCGGGAAACCTCGTTGACCCCATACGCGCGGGTATCGCTATCGCAGCCCCAAGCAACATCGCCCCCTGCAAGGGCAAATCCTTGCTCTTATTCACGTCCTCCCAAAATTTACGCGCGTCGCTAAGTTCGTCCTCCGGCTCCTCTATGTAATTTTTGTAAACTGCAAGGCCCGCAAGACACAAGCATATCAGCCCTATTGCCCTATAAAATATCTTGTAGCCGGCAAGCGATACGCCCCAAGCCTTAAACTTGGACGTCTGATAGTTCTCAGCGTACGTCTCAGATCTGCGCAATAGAAAAATCGCCGCAACAAAAAGCGGCAACGCCACATACGCAACCTCCAATATCGTATAAAATATATTTAACATGCAGTACTGTTCTTTTTATTATTGCTTTCCCATATGTTAAACGACTTCACAGAAGCTCGTCAAACGTTTTTGCCGGCAAGCCTAAGAGATGATAAATCAAAAAAAAACGCGCAAAGAAAATTTATAAAATCGCGGCTGGTGCGGATACCACTGTGCCAGCTTATCCGCAACAGCCACGCACCATAAGTCGCAATGCCTCTCGCCAAATCAGCAACGCTCTTTAAGAGCAAAATCCCGGGCACACAAACGCCCTACTTGGCAGCTTCCAATACAGATTCCGCTATATATTCAAGCTCGTCCTTTTCAAGCTCTGGATATATCGGCAGCGCTATCGTGTGCTTCGCGGCGTATTCGCTGTTCGGAAAATCCCCTTCGGAATATCCAAGTTCCTTGAAGCACTCCTGCACATGCAACGGCAAGGGATAATATATCTCGCAGCCTATCTGCTTCTCGCGCAAATGCGCAAGCACCTCGTCGCGGTTGTTTACGGATATTATGTATTGGTTGTATATAGAACGATTGCGCGGATCTATGTATGGAATAACTACTGTTCCGCTGCTTGAAAAGGCGTCGTTATAGAAGGCGGCATTCGCGCGGCGCATGTCGCCCCACTTGTCCAAATGCGGTATCTTCGCCAACAACCCCGCAGCCTGCAAGGCGTCGAGCCTGAAATTCCCACCAACCCTCTTGTGGTAATATTTCGGCTCCATTCCGTGGTTGCGCAGCTCGCGCACTCCGCTCGCAAGAGAGTCGCTGTTTGTCAAAACCATTCCGCCGTCTCCAAGCCCGCCCAAATTCTTCGACGGGAAAAAGCTCAAACACGCCGTATCCCCAAAATTGCCGACTTTTATGCCGTCGCGCGACGCGCCTATCGCCTGCGCCCCGTCCTCTATCACCGCTAACGACCTCGATTCGGCTATCTCGCGTATCCTTTCCATCTCGGCGCACTGCCCATATAAATGCACGGGAATTATCGCACGAGTCCGCGGCGTTATCTTTTCAAGCACGCTCTCGGGGTCTATATTGTAGGTTTTCGGATTTATATCCGCAAACACGGGCCTCGCCCCAGCGCGCCAAACAGAACCGGCTGTCGCAAAAAAAGTGTACGCAGGAACTATAACCTCGTCAGCCTTGCCTTCGTCGAGCGGCGAGCGGTATATCCCAAGCGCCATCAGCGACACCAACAACGCGTCCGTGCCGCTCGATACTCCGACTGCATGCTTCACGCCGGAATACTCTGCCACAGCCCCCTCAAATTCGGTCACGTATTTGCCGCCTATGAAATATTGGCTCTCCAATACATCGCGTATCGATTTCTCTGTTTCTTCGCGAACTAACGCGTACTGCTTTTTTAGGTCTAACAGCGGAATTTTCATAATCGTCGCATTTAAAGCCCTTTTGACTGAAAATGGCAATCCATATTTACAGCTAATTTATCGCCTGTTCTT
>ENA-OZLH01000139-OZLH01000139.1-human-gut-metagenome-genome-assembly--contig:-NODE-139-length-38580-cov-8.038053_pt1 | contig 38580 bp, 47 predicted proteins | sample MGYA00244832_ERZ653776 | MGnify/ENA primary metagenome ERZ653776 (study PRJEB26926, sample SAMN06165218) | human gut metagenome | biome: ENVO:00009003; feature: ENVO:2100002; material: ENVO:00002003...
TCAAAGATGTTAGCAAGTGGAACAGCTGTATGTTTGCTTCCGAAGAGACAGCAGCTCTGCCGAGTCCAACCTGCGACTGGAGCTTACTGCCTCAGCCTGACCTGCCCGCAGCAGAAAGCCGCCACTTCACAGTCGGCGGCAAGGAGTATCTTTTCATGCGGAACCTGTATGAAACCCGCAGAATGCAGTACACCCTCTATAACGCCATCGGCGACAATCCGCAGACCTGGCAGAACGGAAAGCCCGTAACCAGAGCGGATGGCAGCCCTCTTGTGACCGTGAAGCTGTCTATTCCCGAAAGCGTGGCAGCCAACAGCTTCTGGCCCTGGCGTTCCGACCAGATCGTCGAACTTTTCAATTCCTGCCCTCCCGGCGAGTACGCCTTTGAGGCATGGGATGTCTATTGTGACGGAGCCTTCCAGTACACGGAATATTACATCTCCGTAAAATGAAAACTGAATATTGTTCCCTGCGGAGGCAGTGTGCTGAAATACGCACACTGCCTTTTTCCATACCGATCCAACCCAAGAATGCTTTATGCATTCACGATAATAAGCACGGAGGTCAATCAAAATGAAAAAACGAGTTGTTTCGATGCTTCTCGCAGTTGTCATGATGCTTGGTATGTTTCCAGGCACAGCTCTGGCAGCCGGTTCTGTCGAAGAGGCGCTTGGAGAAGTCAACATCTACAACGGCGAGCAGAAGCTCAGTTACCTGTCGATCAACGGCAGAGTGCGTGAGCTGATCTATACCTACTACAACTATGTGGATCGCAACGGTCAGACGAAAGAAATCCCTGCGTACTGCGTCAACCCCAATATCAAGGGTGTACCTCAGACTGTTGCTCCCGGTGAGAGCATCAAGTACCTCGCCAACGAAATCGGCAGTGATCCCAAAGTCATGGGCATCATTGCAAATGGCTATCCCCATCGCAGTCTGAGCGAACTCAAGCTGGAGAATAAGTATCAGGCATACTATGCGACCAAAATGGCGCTCTGGGCGTACTTGCTGCCCAACTGGGACATCAACAACATGAAGGTCAACCCCAATCTGACCGGAGTGGAGCTGGAGCGTGCCAATAAGATGCTGGCAGCCGTGAAGGATATCTACCGTCGCGGCACCGTATGGAGCACTGTCCTTTCTCCTAATGTCACGGTGGAAGCCGACCAGGAGACCGCCTATCCTGCAACCATCAATGGTCAGGAATATCTCCAGCAGATCTTCACGGTCACTTCTGAAACCTGGGTGTGCAACTACGCTGTAAATGTTGCCTTTAGCGATCCCTCTGCGGTTCCTGCCGGCACGAAGATCGTTGATATGGACAACAAGGAAATTGATGTCATCACCACCAAGGCCACCGGAAAGGGATATGCCGGACAGTTCAAGGTCCTGTACACGACCGATGCCCCGAAGGGCATTAAAGACAGCTTGGCCATTTTGAAGCATTGCTTTCCGATTGGAATGCCAAGGATCGTGATGCACCAGAGACAGCCCAGAATGCAGTATCCGATTGCCATCTCAAGGCCAAAGAAAATGATCCAAATCAGGTTGACGAGGAAGGAAAAGCCTCCACCGCCATACACAACTTCTTTCCCAAACGGGAAAAAGGCGAGACTTGCGAATTTGAAGCATTGCAGGCCAACGGGTATGCCGATGATGGTGATGCACCAAAGACAGCCGGCCAGTACCCAGGCAAGCCCGCCGATCAATCCTCCAAATAGGAACCAAAGAATATTTCCAATCGTAGACATAGTTGTCACCTCAATTTCTCGCTATTTCGCATCCGTTGCAAGCTGTCGCTCGATCCATGCCATTAGCAACCTCACGATGCGTTTCTGCTCATCCTCCGTCAGCTCACGCCCTATCGGGACATGATACCACTTGTTTAAGCAGCTGCGACAGCAGCAGGCGCAGGCATGCTGGGCAATAAACACTGGATGCCCGCGCATCGGTGTCTGTTTGCCGTCATTTGGGATGATCGCTGGCGCAAGCCGCATTCGGATGAAGTCGGCCGCATGATGCTGAATGGTTTCCATGCCCTTGCCCATTATGTACTGCCTGCCCTTTTCACTCAAATGGAACTTTGCGCGGAAAGCAGACTTTTGTAGGCGTAAAAGTGTTTGCTCAATGGTTGACATGTTGCTCACTCCAAGACCTTCAGTCCCAACTCTTTCATCTTGCGAATGATATCTTTCTCATCCATCATTCCCTCTGGAGATGATGCCTCCTGACCAGGGAATGCTCCGATACCGCTAAACTTAGCTGCCAGCTCATCCGGTTTCCAACCGCAGGTACACCACAAGCGGCTTCCATTGTGATACTGCACGATGAGCTGCATAAGAGTATCTTGCTGTTTTTCCGTCAGGCGGACACCTACCTCGCACAATTCAATCAGCACATTCTGGATCATATCCGTTGTGCGCAGATGACCAACATTCTCGGCTCGCCGATGAAACCGCATAATCTTTTCCGCCTCTGTACCGCTGTACTCTGCCAACAGGGCAGAATAAGTAGCGGGAACTTTCTTGTAATAATCCAAATTGAACCGCTCGTTCAAATTGAGAAAAGAATACTCGTTTAATTTCTTCCCGCGATTCTCATTCGGATAGGTTTTACGTTGTTTTGGGGCGCACTCCATCACCGTGGACTTCAGGTTCCCAATAAAATCTGCGAGTGATTTCTCCTCTACAGATGCTGTTGGTTCCGCATATGAGAGAAAATCATCGGGGACACAATAGGGGCGATCATCGCGCTCGTCCATCAGTGCATAGAAGGAAAACATCTTACCATAGCCAGCACCAATCAATTCTTTTGATACGATGTGCCGATCCAGATCATTGTGCGGTTCTTCCGTGTACAGTTCTTCAATCTCATAAACCCAATAGGGTTGCACCTCTCGACGGACAATAGAGGAAAAGGCGATAAGATCGCGTCGGTGAATTCGCGGCGCACCGCTTTTGAGTTCCTGATAAACCGACCATACATCGCGCAGGGCAATGGCACCATACAGATTTGCACAGGCGGCAAATAACGAATGAAGGAAATCACACGCCTCCGTCGATAAACCCGCCTGTGTATATAGGCGCTCTAGAGATTTCTCAGATAGTGGTTTTGGGTAGGACATATATAGCTCCTCCGCTTCCATAATTCAGGCGTTATTCGTATTGCTCGGCGATCGACTTGACATGCTCTGCCATCTGCTTGACTACATCATCAGGTCCAATGACCTTTGCTGCCGTTTGAAATCCGCAGAGCCATGCAAAGAACTGCGGGCTGACGATCACATCTGTCCATACTGTAAAGTGATCTTCTCCATCCGGGACTAAGATCACATCCCGCCCGAGACGGTCGAGTACGGCGCCCACGAGATGATTTTCGAAACGGAGATGGACCTTGACTTCCTCGCCGGTGAACATACCAAATGTCTTGCGGGCATAGACGGCCATGTCGAGCGCCTCATAAGCCTCCTGACCATCTCGTTCTTCATCCAGAACGGTGATCTTTTCCATCTTATCGACGCGGTAGTGTTTGATGATCCCTGCAGCAGAATCAAAGGCCACCATGTAGTAGTTCTCATCGTCCCATGTCATTGCAAATGGGCTGACAACATAATAAGCTCCACCATGTCGGTACACGCGCTCCTTGGCGACATTATACTCGAAATACAGGAACCGGATCTTCCGATTACTTGAGATGCCGTTATGAATCTCATCGACATTATAGTAGATGGACTCATTCATCGTCTTGATCCTGTTCTTCACGAATACCTGCCGGTTGAGCAGTTGTGCGCTATGAATGCTGGCCAGCTTTTCAATCTTTTTGATCAGGGACAGCGTTTTCTTATGGGTAATAAATTTCGAGGATTGGACGCTATCCACGAGGAGCTTGAGCTCCGGTAGTTCAAAGTCACGGCTTGCCACGTAGTAGCCGTGATTGTTCCCCTCAGATACCTGGATGATGTCCAATCCAAAATCTCGTAGAGCATCGATATCACTATAAATCGTCTTTCTCTCCGCAGTAATATCATGAGACTTCAGGTAGGCAATGATCTGGCTGGTGGTTACGGCATGGTCTTCATCTGAGTTCTTCAGCAGGTACTCCATGATGTAGATAATCTTCAGCTTCTGAAATGAGGAGCGAGGCATATGTTCATCATCCTTTCAACCTGGTCGAACCAATTTCTGTCAAGCAATGATATCATAGCATAAAACCTGTCCAATAGAAAGGACAACCTTTGCCTAACACGGTTAAGCCTCCGCTTCAAGTCTGACTTATCCTACAGAACTCAATATCCCGTTTTAGAGCTATTGCATTTTGCGTGCAATAGCTCTTTTTCATCCGTTCACAAAAAGTTTACAAATTTCTTTTCAAAGCGACGGGGGGTACCCCCCTGTTTTTTGAGTGAACTCTAGTAGAACGCAAAAAAGGAGATGACCATTTTGAAAAAAAGAAAGACCCGAGCCCAGCGCAGTAGATCCTTCCGCTGTCCGCATTGCGGGGCGGCCATGATCCTGAGACCTGCATCCGAAATCTATCATGATGCGAAATCTGACCGAAAGCTCTATGTATGTCACAACTATCCCGCCTGCAACACCTATGTTGCGGCACACCCGAATACTGACAAACCAATGGGTGTGCCGGCGAATGGGGATCTCCGGAATCTCCGTATTCAGGCGCATCGAAAGTTCGACCTTATCTGGAAGAACGGGATCATGACTCGTGAAGAGGCTTATCGCTGGTTTGCGGATTCATTCGGGCTTAGCCTGCATGACGCTCACATCGGCATGTGCAGTGAGTATCGATGCCGTGAGCTGATCCGACTCTGCAATGAAGTACTTGCCAGAAACAACTGTGTCGCATAAAGGAGGTGCTCGACATGACTGATTATCAAGACGCCCTGGTGCTGGAGAATTTGGACCTGGTCAACTGGGTCATCCGCACGCGCATTTCCATTCCGAACCGTCCGCTTCTGACCTATGACGACTTTTACGCCATTGGTTGCGAGGCTATCTGCAGAGCGGCGCTGAAATATCAGCCGGATATGGGAGCTTTTGCTCCTTTCGCCTGCCGGTACATCTACAATGCCATCGTAGATCACTGCCGCGCAATGAACTACCGGCTGGAAAGAAGTGTAGAGATCGGCGAAGACGAAAATGCCTCTCTTCTCGATATGCTGACTTGCACTTCAGTTGACTTTGATGAGACCGTAACGGATGCCACCGCTATGTCTGCGCTTGCTGCCTGTAAGGAGAAATACAATGGCGTTGCTCGGAAAGGTGTGGAAGCCATCGAGCTGAAGCTGAAGGGCTATGAGGCCGCGGAGATCGCAAAACACTATGATACGAGCGTAAATAACGTCAACGCATGGATCTCGCGTGCTCGCAGCAAGCTCCGCAATGAGCCAGCATTATTGGAAATCCTTTATTGAGTTGTTGTTCTTCATCGCGCATCTCCGTAAGAAAGAACAGAATGGCTGAGGAGGAGAGCATTATGATGACATTCTATGCTGCCGCTGGCAGTTATCAGATTCGAAAAGAGGACGGCAAAGACATGCCTTATATTATGCGGCTTGGGAAGCTCCAGCCAGTTTCTATTCCGGAGTTCAGTATCTGGAGTATGTTGCTGTGGGATGTCCTGACGCACGACGAGCTCCGCAAGAAATATTTTGAAAAGATGGAGGAAGTGAAATTGGATCCCTCCGGATTCGAGAAGGCACTCGAGATGCTCGTAAAGCGAAAGCTCATCATCAAAGGTGTTGGATACACCGGTGCGGATGCGCTCTACAACATGCTTTATGATACCTATGTCATACCGCTGCGGGGGGTTCAGGGTACACGGCGCTTGCTGAATATCGCAAAGCTGCTCAAGCAAGGTAAAGTCAACTTCTTTGAGGCCGTCTACCTCCTGCAGCCAGATAAGGGTACAGAAGCGGAACAGCGAATCATGAAGTTGGTTACCCAGACGCCGCTGAGCGTCCCTGAGCTGGTACGATGCTTTGAAAACGATGTTCGAGATGTCAGCTCGGCCGACAAAGTGATTTCCGCCATTTATACGGAAGAATCTGACAACCAGGCGCGGCTAAACAACGCATGCAGCCTTTCAAATCATAGGCAGGATGTGCTGGAAGCAACCACGAACTTGTATTTGACACGCCAGGTCATTCTGGAACACGCATAGTATCATGGGCCGGAAAGAAGAGAATCTTTCCGGCCCTCATTTTGTCCTGCCATATCGGTAGAGAAAGGAGTATTCCATGAAAATGCCAAACCCTATCGCTATTCGTTTTGCCAAGCTGATTCTCGCCATTCTAACAATGACGGTTTTGGGACTCATCCTTGCCATGATCTCACATGACCATAAGCTGCTCATTCTGTCCGCCGGTATAGCGATAGCGGGCGGCGTGAAGGTGTGTTCCTTCTACCTGCAGGTGAGCAAGCAGCAGTACGAGTGTCTCGAGGGACTGCTTGTCCAAGAGCAGGTCAATATTCATAGAAAGCGCCACGCCATCGTTCTGGAGCTGGAGAATGGAAGCCACGTACAGCGGGTTCTGGATGGACGATATAAACTCAAAGCTGGAAGCTTATATCGATTTTACCTCAAAAAACCGACCAATGATCTCCCGAATCTCCCGGAGGCCCTTCAGCCGTCCTCGACTGTATTTGGCTTTGAAGAACTCTCTTTTTCTACAAGCAAGCAGATTTAGGTACTCTGGAATGCGCATCATAGGAATGCTATGCTTACAGTGTTCTTTATTAGATGTCTTCTCCTCAGGGAGCTTTTTAAGATGTGAGCCTGTGTCATTTACGCAGGCATATTAGACAGACTTGCGGATTGAAAGATTCAACCTGCGTCTGTCTTTTTCTATGTCCAGTAATTGCTGGCAACTTTTGAACCATGCACCGTAAGGTGTTTGGAATATTTTAAGCCGTAAGGCAGAAAGGAAAAGAATTATGCACGCAACCATCATTATGGAGGGCCGTCTGGTCACCGATCCGGAGATCAAGAGCGGAAAGAATGGAGACTACTGTACATTCCGATTTGTGGTCAACACAAAATATGGAAATCAGGACAACGCCTCTTTCTTCAACTGCACCGCAAGCGAGTACATTGCCAATCGGATGCAGAAGGCCGGAATCAAGAAAGGCCGTCTGATCGAGATCATCGGTAATCTGAACCTGCGTCCCTACGAGACGGATGAGGGCATTCGTCAGATCTCTGCGGATGTCAGTGTCCTCGAGTGGCACTTTACTGGTTCAAAGCCGAAAGGCGATGAGGCGGACTCTTCGCAGGGTACGACAAAAACCGCACAGAAGAGCACCGGTAAGGTACGCCCGGAGCAGACGATTCCAAGTGGCGATGACGATGACGACCTCCCCCTCTGATCTGGACATACATATATGGGCTGTAAGTGTTGTGAATGCTTGCAGCCCATTTTGTTTTGTCCATTCCAAAATCTACATACGAAAGGACTGACTATTTGTGGCTGTCAAAAGCCGAATTGACGCATGGACCCTGCTGAGGGTTCTTGTTGTACCCTGTCTGTTTCTCTGCGCGATCTTCAAGCGCCCCATATTCCAATGGATCGCTTGCGCTGCGCTTTTTGTCTGGGTGTGTTTCGTGATCTCGAAGCTATTTCGTGCGCATAGAAAACACTGCAAAAAGATGCCCGCAGAGCAAAAGGCCTTTTCTGCGCAGCAGGAGACCAAACCGCTTACGGAGACTCCGCAAGAGGCAGATGATGATACTCGACTGAGCTTGCTCAGGCAAGTCAATTATCGAATCATGGAGCAGCTGAAGCAGAGCTATCCCACAGTATCGTGGCTTTGGGATACGCGTCCTTCGTCGGAAGAGATCAACAAAGGCTGTACGAAACGGATCAAGCTCTATCACTGTGACCCCTTCAATTTTGGGGAGGTGACACTGAGCGCATCTGGGAAGCTGGAAATCGCGCTCATTCAGCTCGTGCCTCTTGCTGAAGCAGAGGTGCAGCCGAAGAGTGATGAAGATTTGGAGGAAAAGGACATTCTCTCTCGTAACGATGTGAAGCAATGGTACACGGAAACAGGTATTGCTCTACTCAGCGTATTGATCGATGAGCTGAATGTGCAAGGCCACAAGCAGCTTGCCATTCATGAAAATGGTGATGTCCTCGTTACCGTCGAGGGAAAGGAACAGACGGTAGATACCATCCCTGACTTTCCCCCTCGCCCCGCTTGGGACGATCTTTGTGTACTCGCTCGCGAAGACGATATCTCTGCAGAAGTGCGTGGCCAGGAACTTGCTGTGTCCTGGCCTTAATTGATCATGATGAGGTGTAATTATGGCAAAGACGAAGCTTTTCGAATCTTGGACTTTCCGACTCCAGCTCCCACCGCCTTTTGATGACCCAAAATACTCCGGAGCAAAACCGATGGGCTTTTCGCAGTACAACACTTCCAGTACCGCTCAGAAGGCTACACTCCACGCACCTACTCTTCGCGCCCTGCTGGCCTATGCAAAGCTGGTGAGCGCAACGGAGAATGGGCAGAGTGTGGATGACCTCGGTGCCATCGGTCATCAAGGCAATACCTACCGGATCAGCGAGTACCGATCTGCCAACAAGACCGATTGTGTCGTATTCAATCCAGTTACCGGCAAGTTCAGCGCGGTGCAGATTGAGGACGGCTCGCAGGTTCTGAAGCCCTATTCTTTGGGCGCTGGTAATGGTTCTGGATCTGCCCTGCTATTCTGCCTGATGCCCGTTCTCAATGAAGATGATGAGTTCCGCCAGAAATTTCAGGAGTTCACCTCACATTACGAGAACGGTTGGGCTGATATGGACGCTGCGTTCGAATGTGCGCTTGTCCTCTGCGACAATGTCTATCGTCGAATTGAGAACAGCAAGCAGTTGGGTACGGATGGCGTCAAGATCTCCATTCCCACTACTGGCAATATCTCAGTCATCACACAGATGGCAATGGATAGCGGGAACTACGCGCCGACTGGTGCCTCTTATGGCAACTTCACCATCATGCAGCTGTCAGGTAACGCTACGGCAAAAGCCACCTCGTTTCAGAAGGAAGACTTTGTCGGAAAGTACGCCCTCTCTAATCGGATCCTCACAGATCGGGAGAAGGCAATGGTACCCACGCTGCCCGACTGGTACATCATTCCCAAAGAGGTCGTTCGCGTGTGCGAGCATGCCAAAGCGACGACGGCATCCAACCAACCAATGCGAAACTTCCTGTTTCGCGGTGAGGCGGGTACCGGCAAGACTATGGGCGCACAGGCAATCGCTGCTGGCTTAAATCTGCCTTATACCCTGATGACCTGTAGTGCCAATACGGAGATTACCGACTTGGTTGGACAGTTTATTCCTGATACCAACGGCTTTCATGGCAGTACTCCTATCGAGGATCTCCCGAAGATCTCCGACATCACCATGCATCCGCCCAGTGTCTATATGATGCTGACCGGCGAATACGATGAGTCCAAGACGGAAGATGATGTGCTGCAGAAACTCATTGAGATCGCCGTTGGCAATCTCATGGAGAAAGAGGATCCTGCTGGCCAGCGCATCCGTTATGTGGATACGCCTCTCGTCGAGGCGATTAGGCATGGGTATGTCTGTGAGCTGCAGGAACCTTCCTGTATCGCGAATCCAGGCGTCTTAGTCGGTTTGAATTCCTTGCTGGACAACTGCCAGGTAATTACTCTGCCGACTGGCGAGCGTGTGCGGCGCCATCCGGATACAGTCATTGTCGTTACGACAAACTCTGACTACTCCGGCTGCCGCGACATGAACCAGAGCGTGATCTCCCGAATGGATCTGATCTACGACATGGAAGCTCCTGATTTGAACACGATGGTCAAGCGCGTGATGAATGTCACCGGATTTACCGATGAACAGGAAGCGACAAAGATGGCCATTGTTGTGCGCGATATTGCGGAGCGTTGCCGCCAGACGATGATCACGGACGGCAGTTGCGGTATGCGTGAATTCAAGAGTTGGGTGCTCTCCACGATGGTGACGAATGATCCGTATGAGTCAGCCTTATCTACGATCATCTCTTCCGCTTCAGCGGATCCGGATAATCGTGCTGAGCTGATCTCCGCTTGCCTTGAACCCCAGTATTCCAAAACGATTTGATGAAAGAGGTGTGATTTGATGAGAATTGATCGAGAGTCCTTTATCCGTTTTGCTGTCGCTGTCGCGCTGGCATGCTATGACCTGCCTGCTGACCGAGCAATGACCTCTGAGGAGGCGGCGCAGCTCGTGAAGTGGGTCATTGACATGGCACTCGGGCCTGACGCATCGAATGTCCAGGTGGAGCCTATGGAGAACTATCCTGCTTCCAGCAAGATGCCGCTTATTATCTGCATGGCTGGTGTGCAGCAGCATCTCTTTTGGTTCTACCCGCAGCAGTCCTTTGAGGAAATGTGCGATGCACTCTCCGCGATGCTCGGCGAGATCCCTATCAGCTGCGATAGTATCCCGGCATGATGGGAGGCTGTGCATATGAGAACATCCCACCGCCAGATCCGAAAGAGGATCCTCGACGCCAAGAGCAAGATCACCGACGAGGAGTTCTTCTCCTCCAGGGCCTATAACGGGTATTTGACGGATCTTGCGGAAGCAGCGACAAAACGCTATAAGCGTCCGCTGCGTGTGCGAGTCGTTGCAGATCATGATGATGAGACCGTTGCCTTTACGGATTACCACGGAATCTACATCAATGCCTGTAACCACATCACCTGGAGCTTTCCTTCAAGGCTCCTTCGTTCCATGAGTCTAGAAGGCCTGAATGCGCATGAGTGCGGGCATAACCTGTTCACCGACGAGCGCGTTTGGCATAGCTACTTCGCCGGACTCGCTAAAGGCAAATTCTATCCGAAAATGCCGGATGGTCTGGACAGTATGCAAAAGCTCTATGCGAAAGACATCCTTGAGGCGCTTACAGACGATACAGACACAGTCCCCATGCAGGTCATTATGAGCACAGCACATGCGCTGAGCAACATCTTAGAAGACGGATATGTGGATGCCAGGTACTCATATGAGTTTCCTGGCTCCCCCGCCAAAGGGATCGCGCTCAATAACCTACGCTATGCGGATACCATGCCGGAGATCACGGAGATGATCAATCGCAAGTACTATGATCATTCGATCGTTGTCAATCTCCTGATCCAGTATGTCAGGGCGCATGAGGTCAACAACCTATCCGGTTACACCGGCGAGTTCATCGACAAGCTGTATGAGTATATCCCCTGGATCGATGAGTCTGTCTATGATGACGATGCCAGATCCCGCTGTGAGGCTGCCAATAGGATCCTTGTGGATCTTTGGCCCATGATGCAGCGCTGCTTCGATGCTCTGCGCGATAAACAGAAGCAAGCCCAGCAGCAGGCGCAGCAATCCTCCCAGCAAACCGCAAAAGGCGGTTCCGGGAGTGGTTCTGGTCAGCCCGGCAGAGGCGATGATGACAATGATGGCAGCCAGCAGGGACAACAGGCGGTTGAGGAAGACCTCTCCAGCCAACTCCCGAAAGCGGCAGCTAACTTCACCATCAAAACCAAGCCGGTTCCCAGTAATGGCACCTTTACTCCCAATCCCGGTCAGATGAACGCGATCCGGGCACAGGTCGAGCGTGTGATTGCTGAGGAGACAAGCCGTATTGCCGCCCATCTGACGAATGGCATCACAAGTAGTGGAAATGGTGGCGTTGACCAGAACAGCGAGTATGAAGGCAACGATTATGAGCATGCAGCTGATGACATTGAGCGTCTCTTATCCTCCATGGCGGAGGAAAAGGTGACAGAGGAATTGGAAGAAGAACTATCTGAGGAACTGCAGCGAGAGGCGAATGCCATCCGATATGGTAACGCGCATCGCAACATCCATGTGACCGTCAATCGTATGGCGCATGTGGATCAGAACCTCATCGACAGCTATAACCGTGTGGCGCCGGAGCTTTTAATGCTCTCCAAGCGATTGCAGCGTAGTGTCAGTTCCGCTCTCCGCGATCGGCGGCAGGGCGGGAAACAGACCGGGCTCCTGATTGGGAAACGACTCAATCAGCACGCGCTCTATCGGAACGATGGCCGCATCTTCTATAACTCCCGACTCCCGACGGAGCCGATCAACCTTTCCGTTGGTCTGCTCATCGACGAGAGTGGCTCCATGTGTTCAAATGACCGCATTACCAGAGCCCGAGCAACTGCCATTGTGATCCAGGACTTCTGCGAGTCGCTTGGCATCCCGCTGCTGGTCGTTGGTCATACCGCCTGGAGCTCTCATGTTGAACTGTTTTCCTACTCGGACTTCGATACCTACGATAAGAATAACCGCTATCGGCTGATGGACATGAGTGCCAGAGACTGTAACCGCGACGGCGCCGCGTTGCGCTTTGTGGCGGAAAAACTCTCTAAGCAGACATCTGAGGTGAAAATCCTCATGATCATCTGCGATGGGCAACCAAATGATGACGGTTACTCCGGATCTGCAGCAGAAGCTGATCTGCGTGGGATCAAACTGGAGTATGCGCGAAAAGGTGTCAAAATCTACGCGGCAGCCATTGGTGAAGACCGCCCGCGAATTGAGCGGATCTATGGTGATGGCTATTTGGACATCACCAATCTCCAAGAACTGCCGGTAATGCTGACGAACCTGATCGTGCGTAGCCTCCCACACTAAATGGAAAGGAAAACCTACGAATGATATCTTTTGAAGACTATTTGTGCAACCGAAATGATGCGATTGACAACGCTGCGTATCAGTTAATCTGCGCCATGACCGCGCAAGATCACAACGAGCTGAAAGAAGATGATCCTGCCGTTCCGGATTGGAACATGGAAATCATCGGCGAATTGGTCGATGCAGCGGAGGAGATCATCCAAGAGAAGGCTGGACACACCTGTCACCCATTCTACTGCGACAGTATTCCTTGTTATCAGACTGGAGATTGCAAAAATCAGTATTGCGCTTTCCTACAGACTGACTCAAAGGAGGGAGACATGTGAAGAACCCCATGGATTTCGACTGGTACTGCAAGACCAAGAAAGACGTGATCAATAGTGCTGCCTACGAGCTTATCATCGCCCTGACGGCCAAATCGGCGCCGCCGAGGAAGTTCGAGTTATCCATTCCTCAACGGGACGATGAGATGATTGCCAATGTTGTAGAGGGCGCTATCAACGCGGTAGAAGCTCAGATCGGCTATTATTGCCATCCATTCTATCAGGAGTCGGACAGGCTCCCGTGCTACCTCGGCAATCGTTGTGATAATCCACACTGTATCTTCAAGGATGCCTCCGGGCGGCCTAAGGTGCAGCCTTCCGAACGGGAAGAAGATCCTGAGGAAGGGGGTGATGACGATGGCTGATGAGAAGCGCTACTTTTCTGTCAAGGACATGTTTGAGCAGGCGGTCACGCGGGCAAAGACGGATCCTCGATATGAAGAGTACAGCAAGATCTGTGAGCTGGACTATGACCTGCTCTGCAGCACATGCAAGTACGACAAGCTCTACAGGTGCGAGTTCGATGTGGTAGGCGAAGTGACCTACGGCAGCAGCGAGGGTATCTACGGAGATATCTTCCTGTATGGCAACTGGTCCAAAGAGCGGGATGACCCGTTCAAAAGCCGCGCCCGCGTCTATGTGCTCAAGACCTTGAAGCAGGACAAGGAGTCGTACTTGGCAGTGGGAATGCTGGTCAACCTCATTTGCTACTACGCAAATGAATTCGTAGCCACACATCTCGACCGATTTGATTGAGGAGGAACAAATGCATAGCAGAATTATTGAACTGGGCAATGCGCCCATTTTACCTGATGACCGTATGGGAGAGTGCAGTGTGCCGGAATGGTTCTACCACTCGATTGCGGACTACACGGATACGGAAACGGACCGGGATGAAGACCTGAAATGGTTCCTGGAAATCGTTGCCCACATCGTGGATGTCGCTGAGGATGGAGAGAGCTTTACGTTCAAGCCGAATGCTAAGAAGAAGTACTTCCACAGACAGTACTACGCCTTCCTGGATAAAGCGAGAGAGCTGACAGGCATCTCAATCGAAGCCTTCTGTGCTGAGACCCCTTACGACATTGGCATGGCCATATATAAGCTGAATGAAGCCTACCAGGATAAGTTCAGTTTCTACATCTACTACCAAGATAAATTGAAAACACTGGATGAATGGATTCGCGAGACTGATCTCAGCGAGTCTTTTTATTTTGGTGGGACACTCGACTATCACTTTTGAGAAGAGGAGTAGAGCATTATGGGAACCTATACCGATTTTACAGGTGCCATCCGTATTACCCCTTGTCTGAAAGAACCCTTGGCGGGAAGGTTTCGTCAGTTTCTTGGCATCCGGCATATGAAGCGGGATGTCAAAATACTGGAAGCCCTTTTCCCAACATTGGAAGAGCGCAAAGCTGTTACGCTGTTTGGCGATGGAGATTTTGGAGAGGATGGCGCATTCTTTCTGCCCATTCATACGAAGGATCTCACACGCCGCATCTGTTTGCACGAACGCTATGCGGAAGGACTCACAGACGAGCGTGACATGAATATGACGCCCGGCCCCTGCCCGAGCCTTTATTGTGATCTGGAGCTTCGGAACGATCCTGACAACGGACACTCCTATCTTGGGTGGAATGAGGCTGAAAAGGCCTACTACATCACGGATTGGATCGGGTGCATTGCTGAGTGGCTCTCGAAGCTTGGCTATCACCTCGGTGGCAAGATGTTCGCTGTGGTCGAGGGCGGCATGTCCTACTACACGATCACGGTGGATGGCGACAAAGTGACTTCTGAGGAATTCATTCCGGACGCAACCTATGTGGATGAATTCTACGCATGTGAAGAAAGTGAGGATACCTGAAAATGGAAGATAATCGCATTCAAAACCAGATCGCGATCTACATGACCAACAAGAAGCTCTGCGAGTTTACGGACAAGCTCAAGCCGGCACCGATCGAGTACTATGCTCATATGCATGCCCAGGGCGAGGAGCAGGCGGATGGTATCCGTGCCTACTCTTGCATTGGTGTTGTGCTGCAGGATTACTCCAACGGTACTGGCGACAAGACCGTTCGTGTCACAGCGAATCTCTCCCCAGGATTTTTCCCCTTCGTTCTCAGCAGAATGCAGAACAATCTGGATCGCTTCGACTTCACGGAAGATAAGATCTTCGGTGAGCCGGACGAGCATGGGCTGAGTACAGTGACAAAGCTCTCGGTCAAGCGTGCGTCGGTTGGAAACGATGGAAAGCCCAGAAATTATCCTTGGTGCGTCATCGTGGAAAATGGACGCGCTGTCAAAGAGAAAACCGCAACAGGCGGCACCCATATCAAGTCGGGCACCTACAAAAAGCAGCGCTCTGTGTATGTCAACATCAACGATCTGGACTTCTTCAATCTTGTCTACCGCACGACACGATTCATTGAGTCGTGGGAGTTGACTTACGGCCCGAAGCTGATCCGCGACGCCAGGAAGCTGCTGACTGAGCAGCGTGCGGCGGCGCAGCAGTGAGGAGGTGCAGTCAGTATGAAGAAAAATCGCGAGTTTATCAACCTCGGTGAATTTGAGATGACTTCTCCGGTCATGCGTGTCAGCGACCCCTGTTACGAGCGTGATGTCTGGTGCTGTGGCACCGTTGACCATTGCAAACTCGGGACTTGGGAGGCAGGCGTCCTGAAGACGGATGAAGGCGAATGGGGCACACGCTGTGCCGTCCTTGCCGTCCGTCATAAGGATACTGGTCCAGATTTCAATGTGATCCGCTTAGGCAAAGTGCGCAAAGTGGCGTGCAAATGTGTCGAGCAGTCATTTGAGGTCGGCGTTGATTCCGGACAGGCAGGGTTCTTTGATGATGCGTTCTATCAGAACGATACGGTTTTTGAGGAACTGCCTGCACCGGGTTTCGCTATTGGTGATCTCTGGTATCGCCATGTGTGCGACATCACACTCAGCAAGATGTCAGCCGGCGTGTTGCCTTATGGTGCGGTCTCATCGTCCGGTTTCGGCGATGGCGGCTATACCTGCTATACACACGCTGATGAGAATGGGGTAATTGACTTTGCGTTCATTGTGTTTATTTGAGGAAATAACCGTTTTTTGCAGGGGAGTGCTTCGGCACTCCCCTGCTCCGTAGAGGAGGTGCATAAGCCATGATCTCAAATTGGGACTTTTCACTTGTTTTAGCCATCAGTGAACTGCTTGTTGATCCACAGCAGCCAAGCAGTCTGCTGGATATCAAACTGCATGCTTTTCAGAAGGCCAAAGATCTGATGCTTCAGTATGAAAAGCGCGGTATCCGCCGAGATCTTCTCGACGTCATTTTGGATAAGAAGCTCAAGCTGATCTTGAAAGCAGAGACCGCGAATGAAGTAAAGCGCGCATCCGAACCGCCAAAGCCAGTGTACAACTATGGTACCTGGCGGGAAGATTCATTCTCCGTTCCGGAGGAGGAGCTTGCGATGTGGGCGATCGTTTCGCCCAACAACATGCTAATCCAGCCGGCTCAAGAGCGGTACATGGATCTCTTTACTCGCGTGTTCGGGATCACGAGGGAGCAGCTTACAAACGGCCCGCTCCCAGACGTGAAGCTGGAGGTGCAGTAGGATGGATTTCTACTTTGGAGTCGATCTACTCCATCACCTTCAAAGGCACTATGAGCCGCGATTATCTCTTGCTCTTTCCAAGTCTTTCAACCAGGCGGATTCCCGCTACTATTGGCTCTTCAAAGAACTCGAGTGCCGCGTAACAACGCTCCGAAAACTCCTAGTCATGATATCCGCTTTGCCGGGTTTCATGTGCCGGCAGACAGAGGAGCAGGTCTTTGCGATGGTTGCCAATTCCACATCCGCTTGGTTTTCGGATGATGTGCTTGGTGATCAGCCGAAGGACGCTGCGGGCAACTGCTCCTATTACCAGGAGAGTAATCCCTACTGGGTCGATTATCAGCTTGCTATGGATCGCTTTACTCCGGATTACGACTACACGAATTTGGTGGCATTCTACGTTGATCTCGTGGAGTATCTCGTGATGACGGTACGCCTGTACTTCTTCATTCGCGAGCAGCAGTTCCGCCCGATCGACCGTGGCAAGTTTGACGAGTTAGTCGGGATCCAAGCTGTTCTGGAGAAGCCAGCCTGAAAGAAAAGGAGTATCTGATGATGAATAAACAAGAAATGCAAGCGTTTCGCGAACTCTTCAGTAAGTACTGTAGACAAGAAATCAACAAGGGGCACTGTGAATCTGATGGCTGCGGATTTTGCTCTGTTAATAGCGCATATGATGAGATCTTCAACCGTTTCTCCGATGACGAAGAAGATGACACGGATGAATAGGAGGCAAATGGAACATGACGGCCCAAGAGTATAATCATGTTTTTCTCCCGCAAATCAATAGAGCTGAGGAGTTCGTAGAGCTTTTTGAAAGCAGCATCGAGCACATGAGCGATACGCGGGTTGATAAGGATGAGGTCCGTAAACAATTCCAGATCCGAGGCTGGTCGGAAGAAACGAGGCAGGTGATTCTGACTGCACTTGAATACTACAAGTGCGCAGAAGGGCTTGCGAAGATAAGCGGTTAGGTGGTGAAAGGATATGAAGCCACTCACCCCCGAGCAGCAGGCTTTTGCAGAGGAGCATCATGGACTCCTTCTTGACTTTATGGCAAAGCACAGCCTTGGGGATGACTACTACGACCTCTTGGCCAATCGATACCTGAAAGTGGTGGTACGCTACCTATCGGAGGAAGCGCTGCGTAAGTACAGTTTCTCCACGGTGGTCTGGTACCATCTCCGTTCAGAGCTATCGAACTATGCACGAGATCAAGTCGGAAAACCGCAGGAGATCCCAATCGAGTTCTATTGCGAGCTCCCTGCCCCTGAAATTGCCCCGATGGATGATGGCCTCTGGCGTGTGATCGAAGATAACCTCACATATAAGCAATTTGAGGCGATCCAGTTCCGCAACCAGGGCTACACCAATCGTGAAATTGCTGAACTATGCGGAGTCGGTCGCAAAGCGATCGAAAAGCGTTTTGCTCGGATCCGCAAAATACTATCTGATTATAAGGAGAATTGAATTATGAGTCACTTTTCTGTTTGTGTTATTGTTCCTGATGATGGCGTTGTCAACTACATCCATGCCAACAATCTGGAGGACCACCTGATTCCGATTCTGGCTCCCTTCGATGAGCAGACAGAGGAAGAGAAGTACCGCGAATTTGAAGATCGCACAGAAGAGGCAAAAGCCGACTTTGAGAATGACACCATGCGAGTCATCCGTTTCCCGGATGGCAGCATCCACTCCATTTATGACGATGCCTTCAACAAGTCCTTCTTCATCGAGGAGGACAAGATCTACGCGTTCGGTCCGAATCGGGATCGAAAGAGCAAGCTCCAGACAGCGGAGTCCAAAGCCATGGAGTTGGTGACAGATTACCCTGTCAAATCGTGGTATCCCTCCTTCGAGGCTTATTGCGATGAACATCGCGGCTTTGTGAAGGCTTCAGATGGACGATGGGGATACACATGCAACCCCAACGCGAAATGGGACTGGTGGCAGATCGGCGGTAGATTCCCGAATCGATTCTTAGTTCCGGCAGGGCTGCAGGACTGCATTCCCTCTGCGAAAGACGATGATGGCGAATCTGCCACCCCTCCTGAGGGGTATCAGTATGCTGATGCCGCACGCAAGAAGGATATCTGTTGGGATGTCATGCGCAAGATCGCTGTCGATGCGGTCGAGAAGCGGTATCAGAAGTGCGTAAAAGCATTCGAGACCCAAGACCTCACCGACTTCGGTCCTCTGTGCAGGATCCTTGATGATGGCATTGCAGCCTGGGGCGAAATGCTGTATCTGAAAGGTGAAACTCTGGATGAGTATAAGGTGCGGAAAGGCGCAACTGGTCAGGATCGATACATGTGCCACACATACGCATTTGTTGATCGCAATGGAGATTGGGCCGGTTCCGGTGACATGGGCTGGTTTGGGATCTCCAGTAACGATAAGGACGAGCGAGCCTGGAACGATGAGATCCAGAAGCTCATGAATGAGGCGAAAGATGATGACTTCCTTGCCATCGTCGATTGCCATATCTGATTTTTGAAGAAAGACCCGGAGACGAGAAGTGCAACAGCACCTCGCCTTCGGGCCTTCGCATTATGTATGAAGGAGGTTATTTAGAATGGCTCTTACCTATGTGTGCTCGCCCCTCTCCGCCCCTACGCGGGCTGAGATCATGGTGAATGCCCAAAGAGCACGCACTTATATGGCAATGTGTGAGCGGGAGTTCGGCTGCCGTGCAGTTGCCCCGCACGCTTATTTGCCCTATCTACTCGACGATTCCAATCCGGAAGAGCGAGCACTCGCTCTATCTTTTGGCGCAAGCCTACTTGCCCTGTGTGATCGCTTGGTCATCTATGGCGACCGCATCAGTAGTGGCATGAAGGAGGAAATCCAAAGAGCACAGGAATTGGGGATCCCTATTCTCAATCGGCAAATACAGCTGTCGGATGGTTCATCCGATCCAGTCATCGTTGGCCGGTACATTAATGGGATATCCCTGAATGGACTCGAATACCTGAAGAATGATGCGGATGAAGTGATCTACTTCGCAGGCGTTGAAGCAGCAAAGGCGTACTTGCGCGAGCATGGTGTAACCGAAGACGAGATGGAAGATATGGTCTTCCGAAAAAACGTCGGCACCTGCTTCCGCTGTGGCGATCCACTCTTCTTGAGTGACATCCCAGAATACACCTGTCAGTGCTTCCGCTGTGATGAAGACTTCTACTCCATCGAGCAAGATGTCAATTGATGATCAAAGAAAGGACGATACGTTTATGAGTATCAATCGTGGAGATATTTTCTATGTCAATCCCAGTGAAACGGTTGGATCCGAGCAGCGATCTGGTCGGCCGGCCATCATCGTATCTAATCCGCTGTGTAATGAGCATAGCCCTGTCGTCGAAGTTGTGTACCTGACCTGCCAGTACAAAAAGCCCATGCCGACGCATGTGCGGATTGAAAGCGCAGGCAAGCGCTCGACTGCGCTTTGCGAACAGATCTCTTCCGTCGATGTTAGCCGTCTTGGCGACTTCAAAGGCCACCTGACAGACCGTGAGATGGCACAGGTTGATGTAGCCCTCATGGCTTCTCTTGACCTGCGCCCTATCACGCGGCAGGCGAAAGTAAGGCCTGTCGGGCCGGATGTGGATGATTCCGCATTGGCTCTCATCGCACTGCGCTTTTTAGAGGGATTCCTCCAGCAGCGCTGCGGTGTGACGGTTCCAGACCGGCTCTTGATTGACCTGCTTGGTCAGAAGAATGACTGATGGAGGTGCACCGTGAAAGGCTTCTATGAGAAATTGCCGGATGGGAGGATCGTTGATCGGCCGCCATGCAGTCGCTGCCTCCATCGCAATAAGATGACTGTGGAGGAACCTTGCTACAGCTGTATAGACCCCATGGATCTGAGCATCCATCGTCCAAACGCGGAAACGGAGTTCGCAAGCTTCACCCCTGCAACGGAGGTGAACCATGAAGAATGACGAATTGACTGTACGCACCCCATTGGGGGAGCTGGTAGTCGGGATCAAAGCGGATCCCGACTACCCTGGCATTTCTGTTGCTTTTTGTGGCAACGGTATGAACGATTGCTTCAATGAAGGATCGATCCGTCTTGCATGGATTGAATACTCTCCGGAGAAGCGTCGCCTTCAGGCCATCGTTTATGGTGACGGGAATGCAGATGACTACACACAGCTCATCGAGTTCAAGAACATTTCAGATCAGGACAAATAAGATACGGAGGTAAATGATGGGTACAGCAAAGCTGATGACGCCATTATTCTATGATGGCAACTATAATGTGGAAAAGAAACGGATGAGAGCAGTTCTGGAGCGTGAGGTTTCTAACGGCGTCGTGTCGTACCGCCTTTGGCGTAGTGATGGCAAGCCAGATCTTGAGTATCCGAGAGCCGCAAACGATGCGTACATTCTCCATGTGGAGGTCAATGACCATCTGGTTCCCCTCCGGATGACGGACTATGCCTTGGTGAATCATTGTGGATTACTTCCCGCAACGATTGCCTTGTATGGTTCCGAAGAAGGCAGAAAGGAATATTTCAAACACCTGAGGGATTCTGGTGCTGCAGGCACAGGAGCTTTCACGGAAGCGATGGCACGCGAGACGGAAAAGATCATAGAGCTTGGTAATGATTCTGCTCGTCAGGCGGACTACATTAAGAGTGTTTTAGATCAGCATGTCGCCGCATTCCTTGATTCGAAAGAATGCGACGGAAAGAGTTTCCCCGACTTCGTTGGAGCACTCATTCTGGAGGAGATCCCGTCCTGCCTTGCGCTGAGAACTAAGTATCGTGCGTATAAGCAGGAGGAAGCGCTCAAGCGGCAAGCCGAGCAGGAAGAACAAGATCGCGCTTTCTGTGAAGAACGGAACCGCAAGGCCGAGCAGATGATCGACTTGGCCATTCGCACTATTCGTGGCGGCGGTACGCTCAAAAATGAACCTATCAGCCTTTACAAAAGCCGCTATGATTCCAGCACTTATTCCATTGTCAATCACCTCATGCGCCGATATCAAGTCGATGTGCCACTTCGCACGCAGGGCTGGATCAATGATAAGCTCATCAGCGTCACAATCGAAAATGGCAAGTGTGAGCATCTCAGATATATGCGTTCCAAAGGTGCGCAGTGCTCTCAAAAAATCTTTGATTGTATGCACGAGCTGATTCTAAAGGCCTGCTCGGAAACGGAGGAATGAGAGATGGAATACCATTGGTACGAGGATTATTGGGCGATGCCGCGCAATCTGCCGAGAGGTCATGAGTTCTTCATTGGCTACTACCAGACGCGGCGCGCGACTCATCACCATGCAGCATTCATCCACACGGACCAGTCCTGCTTCCTTTCAACGCATCTCTTTGATCAGGGATATCGTATTTTTCTGCACTTCAAAAGTGGTACTGTAACAGAAGTTGGGCGCGGTGAAAACTCTGCGTTACCGGTGAGGATTATCCGCGAGAATATGAATTTGGAAGCACCACTCTTAGCTGGATTGCTCGGGAAACTGACCGAGTGATTAGCGGAAGTATTTAGCCAACAAGGGCATTTTCCTTGTTTTGAAAGAGAAGCAAATTAACGAAATTGTCTTTATCTATTTCAACAAATTTAACACAAAGCAAAAGAAGAGGAGTACCTGGTGCTCCTCTTCTTTTGTTGTTCAGAAGGAGCCTTGTCCGTATTATTGGACAAGGCTCCTGTTATGATGCGTACAGTACCAAAGGAACGTACCTTATAGGAGGAGAAAACATATGGATCTATTCGATTTTAACCATGATGGCGAGGTGAGCGACCTCGAGCGTATCATAGGACTTGCTGCAGTTCTTTCCGAGGCCAATCCGGATGTAGAGATATCTGTGACTGTGGACGAAGACGAGGACTATGAAAGCATGACTCACGATGAGTTGGAAGAGCGTCTGGATGACCTTCGCACCCAGCGAGACACTTTGGAGTGCGAGGAACCAGATGATCTTGATAGTGAGGCATACGAAGAATGGGAAGAACAATGCGAACAACTCGACGAGAGAATTGAGGAAATTGAAGACCTGTTAGAAGGCTGAGGTGGTCATAGTGGCTGGTAGATATCGCAGGAGTGGTGAGGCTGAAACACTAGGCTGTTTAGTTCAAATACTATTATTGCTCATCGCCATGCCCTTTGTCGGACTCTATCTTCTGATAAACCCCAATTCAATGTCAAAGGGGCTGGGACTTCTTCTGACTGTTTTTGGGGTTGCCATTTGGATCATTGTTTTTACGATAAAATGAAACCTATTCCAACAAATTTGAAAAATACTGGAGGATATAGAAATGAGAGCTTTGCTTAGAGATGCGCAGGATCAGACCCGCATTGCCCTTGAAGTGGAGGAAGTTGTGTACGATCCGAAGGACAACAAGCTTTTCCTTTACACCACCAGCGAGACCTGCTATGCGGTTTCCAAGGTTGTAAGAGCCAATGCAGATTCGATTATTGAAGAGCTTGTCATGAAAGGCTACAGCGACCTCACGCAGTTTGAGGCGGAGCAAGACGAATAACTGGTAGGAGGTCTTCCCGTGATCGTAATAACCTGTTTAGACCAGAAGAATGGCATGATGTTCAACCATCGCAGGCAGAGCCAAGACAGCGTTCTCCGAGAGCATGTTGCTAAGTTGGTTGCCAATGTCCCTCTCTGGATGAATCACTACTCCGCAAGCCAGTTTGATACCGAGAGCATTCCGAACCTAAACATAGACGACGCCTTCCTTCAGGAAGCTGCTCAAGGTGAATACTGCTTCGTGGAAGATGCTCCGCTTGCACCATTTGAGAAGTGGATCGAGAGAATCGCCATTTTTAGATGGGATCGCACCTATCCCGCTGACCGGTATTTCGATTTGCAGCTGGGATCTGGCCAATGGCATTTGGTTGGCACGTCTGAGTTTGCGGGGCATTCTCACGACCTGATCACAATGGAGGTTTATGAAAGATGAGAAGACGAACGATCTCCGTCTTCCTATCGCTCATGCTCTGCCTATCGTTGTTGTCTGCCTGCGGAACCACGACAGATGTGCCGACAAACGGTTCGAACCGTGATATCGCATTTGAGGAAACGCAGCAAGAAGAGTCGGCCGAGGGCTCGGATTCTACCACAAGTGAGAATGGAGAATCCGCCTCAGATCCGGAGTCAGGAAAGGATGACTCGGTATCTGACAAAGCGCAGCCGTCTCAGCCAGAGCAGAACGCAAATGAAAATAGCCTGAGTGCTGAAGCACCCGCCTTCTCGCTCAGCTCAATCGCTGAATACACGGATAAGCCCTATGTTGCGGTAAATGGAAATGTGCCGTATTTCACCGAGAGTGAGTTGACGGATCAATCCTATGAGTACTACAGCGATCTCGACGCACTTGGACGTTGCGGCACCGCATGCGCAAGTATTGGACAAGATCTGATGCCAACAGAGTCGCGAGGTTCCATCGGCATGGTGAAGCCTACCGGATGGCATACAGTGCGCTATGATGATCTGGTCGATGGAAAGTATCTCTACAACCGTTGCCACCTCATTGGCTATCAGCTGACCGGCGAAAACGCCAATACAAAGAACCTGATTACCGGCACCAGATACCTGAACATTGAGGGCATGCTGCCATTCGAAAATATGGTTGCGGACTATGTGAAGGAAAACGGCAACCATGTCATGTACCGTGTAACGCCTATTTTTGAGGGAGATAATTTTCTGGCCAACGGCGTTCTGATGGAAGGCTATTCTGTGGAAGACAAGGGTGCCGGGGTTTCCTACTGCGTCTTTGCCTACAATGTCCAACCGGGCATTGAGATTGACTATGCCACAGGCGAGAGCAAGCTGGCAGATAGTGCTCAGCAGGAGGAGCAGAAGACGGCTACGGTAACTCCCACACCTTCCCCAGAGCCTGAAAAGCAGGAGCCAGCGACCGGAAGTGAGGCGTCGCAGGCAGATTATATCCTTAATACCAACACGAAGAAGTTCCACTATCCCACCTGTTCCAGCGTGAACGATATGAAGGAAAAGAACAAGCAGGAGTTCTTCGGCACCCGTGATGAGGCCATTTCAAATGGGTATTCTCCCTGTGGCCGTTGCAAGCCTTGACTGGTCGGCCAAGTAGGAAATCTTATTTCTTGTTAAGTGTGGTGAAACGATTGTGGATCACTTGAGGGACTATTCGATTGATTACATCAGAACACGCTGTTTGGATGTAATCAACAATCAATACAAAACCGTAAGTCAGCAAGCCAGAGAGAATGGCCTGTCAGTGTCCTTGTTCTGAGCAGAAACACTGCTGCGGTTTCTCCGATACTGCGATAATGATTGCTCAAGAAACTGGCTGTGAGGATGATTGGCAGGAATAATTCAACGAGTTCTCGGAATGTGACAGAATCGGCAGACTGTGATATGATGAGGTTGCTGCTTCAAGCAGCTAGACCAATTTGATAAGCGAGGTAACCTAAATTGAATTTGAAAGAAGTAAGCGAACTGCGCCGCCGTTTTCGTATGGATCGGAATGCTATCAGCCGTATCTATGGCTGTTTTGTCAATAGCAGCCGTGAAATCGTTTCATACATTGATGAATCCATGGGGATTCTCCCGCAGGACGAAGCAGAGAAGTACCTGAACCTGCTGAAGAAGACTCTTTCCGGAAAACTTGGGAAGAACCTGATCGATATTATCTTCTCTACTGAACAGGTAGCTGACAGTGATGAGCATCGCCTTCTCATGGCACTGCGCGACTCGGAACTGAAAGATGGTGAGATCCGTGAGGAGTTCTATCAGAAAATCATCAACTCTCTTGACCTTGGAGACAGCAACTACCTGATCCTCCTGGCATATGACACATACGATGTCCCCTACAAGAATAAAAACGAGGAGATGGATGCAGATGCATCCGATGCCGTATTCTCCTATGTTGTTTGCTGTGTCTGTCCTGTGAAGGAGCGCAAAGCGGAGTTGGGCTTCTTCCCCGGAGACAATGAGTTCCACAGCTGTGCCGGTCAGATCGTTGCCGCACCGGAACTGGGATTCTTGTTCCCCGCCTTTGATGATCGTGCGGCCAATATCTACAATGCCTTGTTCTATTCCAGAAAGACAGATGAGATCCACCAGGAAGTCATCGACAGCGTATTTCATACCACAGCTCCCATGTCTGCCGCTGAGCAAAAGGAAGCATTCCAGAATGCTCTCAGCGAAGCTTTGGGTGATGCCTGTAATATGGAACTGGTCCAGTCTATCCATGACAGACTCCGCGACCAGATTGAACAGCATAAGGAGAGCCATGCCCCCGAACCGCTGGAACTCTCCGTCAGTGATGCGGCAGCAATCCTGCGCGATAACGGTGTGGAAGAGGAGAAGATCCTTGTGTTCCGTGATAGTTGCGCCACCCAGTTCGGTGATGGAGCAACGCTGAACCCGGCCAATCTGATTGATAGCAGCCGCTTTGAAGTTAAGACCGCCGATGCGACAATTTCGGTCGATCCGGAGCACAGCTACTTGGTTGAGACAAAGATCATTGATGGCCGGAAGTACTTGCTCATTCCCGCAGACGAGGATATTGAAGTCAATGGGTTTGGGGTTCGTGTCAAAGGCGAGTAAACGAAGACCGACTACGGAGGAATAAAGATGGAATATAACAAATTGATCGCAGAGATGTCCCTTTCGGATGAGGTGGAGGGCTTCTATGTTTTGAAAGCTGCATATCCCAAGACAACCGCAACCGGCAAGCCGTTTTTGAGCGCCTCTCTGTCGGATCGATCCGGCTCCATCGAAATAAAAGTATGGGACTATTCTGGCCCCATCTCCTCTGCAGATGAAGGCAATGTTGTGAAGATCCGTGGCACTGTCTCCGAGTTCAGAGGCACCCCGCAGATTACTGTCGATCGGATCCGTTTGGCTGACGACAATGATACTTACGACCTGTCCGCCTTGGTCCCGGTGGCTCCCATTGATGTGGACACTACGATGGCAGAAGTGGAGAGACTGATCAGTTCGATTACGGATGCTGATTACAGGAAGATCTGCAGCACGATGATGGCCCGCCATAAGGAGTCCCTGAAGACGATCCCGGCCGCTAAAAGCGTCCACCACGGCTTTATCTCCGGACTTCTGATGCACACTGCGACCATGATGAAAACGGCTGATTTCCTGGCCGGCCTTTACGTGGATATCATCGATCGCAGCCTGCTGCTTGCAGGCACGTTCCTGCATGACTTCGCCAAAGAGAAGGAGTTTACCTTTTCTCAGCTCGGCCTCGTCACGGAGTATTCGGTGAAAGGACAGCTCCTTGGCCATCTCGTAATGGGTGCACAGGAAGTTGCTGCCGTAGCTTCGGAACTGGGGATCCCTGAAGACAAGTCCGTTTTGCTGCAGCACATGATTCTTTCCCATCACGGAGAGCCAGAATTCGGCGCTGCAGTGAAGCCCATCTGTGCGGAGAGCGAGCTGCTCTCCCAGATCGATATGCTTGACAGCCGGATGGAAATCTACCGCGAGACCTTGGCCGGTCTCCAGGTGGGAGAGGTGAGCAATCGCATCTTCGCGCTGGACAAAAGAGTGTTCAAACCGCATGAACTGAATGGGTGACGGATATGGCTATTGGCGAGAAATATGCCCCGCTGGGGAAATGGCTAAAGGAACACGTAGGAGACTCTGTTAAGCTTACTTTCGATGAATTGAACCAGATCATCCCAATCCCTAACCACGCATATAAGAACAGGCCATCCTGGGCAAATCTCTCAAACCCTGCATCCTTTTGCTCCAGCTGGATCAGCGCGGGATATGTCGTGGATTCCATTAGTTTAGAGGAACGATGGGTCGTATTCAGGAAAGGCGAAGTACAGGGCCACACGCACCATAGTAAGCCGCCCTATCGTGTTGTGGATCAGAAAAAACTTGCTGAAGCCATTCAAGCCGGATACGAGTGCTATGACAGTATGAAGGATGATCCACATCACCGGTATCTCTCTTGGGAGTACTGCCATGAAGCGTTTCGGCTGAATAGGCGCCCGCAGATTGACGCCACGATCGACTATCTCTGCCTGCACTTGGCTTGGTATTTGGCCAGTTGGGGTATGCTTAGAAACTCTTTCCTCATGCAGAAGGATTACAAGATCCATGCGGATGTTGTCCGTCTGATTTATCGGCCGGAGTGGGATGATCTCTGGGACCTTTCTCCCGAGAAACTCTCGCAGGAGTATTATGCTGACCGCATCATGAAACTTAGCGAGAGCATTACAGAAGCTTATGTGGCGTCCGGTGCCGGCATCCCAACGGATACCTTGCTTACCAAGATCTTGCTGGGTACTGTGGGCTGCGTACCCGCCTATGATCGGTATTTCAAAAAGGCTCTTGCTGATACCTGTGCTGCATCCCAAGTTTTCAGTGCGAAATCCATCCGAACCCTTGGCAACCTATATCTTGACCATGAGGATGAGTTTGAAAAGCTCCGGAAACATTGCGGTAGACGAATTGAGTATCCGGCGGCCAAAATCCTCGACATGTGCTTTTTTGAGTATGGCTACCAGAGAGACGCGAGCAGCCAAGAAGACAGCGAATAGATTATTCTGTGAGGAGGGATCACTTTGGAATATGCTTTGACAGCGGATCATCACCGCGTTCACGCATTCGATGCGGAGAAGGGGCAAGAGTATTACTGTCCTGTGTGCGGCAACCAGGTGATTCCTCGCCAGGGCGAAGTCAATTCGTGGCACTTCGCTCATGTGACTTCGTGTGTGGATGACTGGAAATACGATATGTCCGAATGGCACCGAGGATGGCAATCGCGTTTTCCCGAAAATGTTCGTGAGATTGTCGTGGAACACAGGGGCGAATGCCATCGTGCAGACATCTTGATGGGCGGCTATGTCATTGAGTTTCAGCATAGTCCGATTTCTGCCGGTGAATTTGAACGGCGCAATAAGTTCTACACGAGGGCCGGCTATAAGGTGATTTGGGTGTTCGATGAGACCTACGCCTTTGGGAATGAGTATATCTCCAGCAGCCTGGATGATGAGAACAAGTTTGTGTGGAAGTGGCCGAATCGCGTGCTCGCTTCAGTTGTTCCTCAGCGATCCACAGATATAGCAGTCGTTCTGCAGCTCACCGAAGACCATGATGACGACGGTTGCGAATGGCTCGTGAAGGTGGAGTGGGCGATCGTAGACGATGACGGGTATGCTGACTATCGCCGATTCTTCATTGATGATGGTTTTGCGCCAGATCTTTTTACTGAAGACGGCCTACAAAACATTCTGTTGAGCAAGCGGAAGCGGTTTGATGCCTTCCTCCGTGATAACCAACCCTATGCGCCGAAGTGCAGCCGAATCAAGGGTAATCCACGGGACTGGTACATATGCCCGAAAACGCACGATTGGCATAACAACCAATGCCGGGAATGTCAGAACAATTTAATCAACGAGTTCCGGACAGGAACGGATTATAGGCAAGGAGGTTTGTTCTTCTACTGTGCTTATCCTCGCATTATCCATGAAGCGGATAAGTATGGAGAGGTGCATCTCCCATCCATTCGATTTTAAGGAGGACTCCGACATGAAAAAGGAATATGACACCAGCGTGAAAGAGGCCATTGAACGAGTCATGAGCGTATTCTCCGAGTACATCAAAACAACTCCATACTTCGATATTGTATGGTCTGGTAAGGTCGGGTATATCTACATCAGCATCGATAGTTGCCGTGGTACTGTCGGCGACATGGACTGCCTTGTAATTGATAGCCCCGAAGAGCTTCTGGATAAGCTGCTGTATGAAATGGCAGTGGATATCATGGAGGAAGGTGGGCACGACCTAAGCCCGGTAGAAGCGTCAGCATTGGAGCGTGCTGAGGTAGCACGGCGCCTTAATGTCTATCTGGAGCAGTTGCCTGAATACCAAGACCGTATCAGTTTTGTATTCGAACGCAAGTGATCCTCAAAGATAATCTCGGTAGAATATAGCGAGGTGCATATGGCAAAGAACATCAAAAAGCGTTCAGCGAGTCATATCTATTTCGGCGTCAATAAGCTAACCGGCGAGTTGAAACATATCTCCGAGGTGCCCAGCGGTCAAAAGTGCAACTGCATCTGTGCAGCTTGTCTGCAACCATTTGAGGCACGAAAAGGAACGCGGCGGCGCCACCACTTTGCTCATGTTTCAAATTACGAGTGTATGTATGCAAGCGAGGTGGCCATCTATAAGGCGTTTGCCGAAGCGTTGAAACAGAGTGGCTTTTTGGCGTTGCCCCCAGTGATGTTGCGGTTCCCAGCATGGCATGATCCAGAACTTTTGCAGGAAGCGCGAAGATTGAAGATTGACTCTGTCGCTTTCGAGTGCGAACCCCTGTCTTATCCGCCGCTGCTGCGCGTGACCATGCAAGGGACACCGTTAAGAATCCTGTTGGATTTTGACCGCTATTATGATGACGATGATAGGGTGGAACTGGCAGAAGAAGCAAAAGCGGAGGACTACTCGCTTTTGTTAATCTCCATGCCGAAGATTGACCAAGATACGGAGTTTACCCCGGATAGGCTTCAAAGCGTACTTCAAGATAACGACCGTACCGAATGGGTCTTCAGCCGTCTGGAAGAACAGTGGAAGCAAAAGTACTACGCTGTAGCGGTTTCGCCCCCGGAGCATGGAACCGGCAACCTGTGCCCGATTTCATTTGGAAAATATAAGGGCAAGTATTCTGCTCGGTGGATCGATTGTGCCCATTGTCATTTCAATGTAGCGCAGCCACCTTGCTGCCTCTGCGTTGCAGGTGCGGGAATTCAAAAGAAAGAAGACTTCAAGAGAGATTTGCAAGATCGGCTATTCGACATCGATAAGATTAGGAGAACGAATGAAGAAGAGATCCGGCTGCGTGAAGAACGAGACAGATCTTTCGAGCGAAGATCTGTCTATCCTCGTCCAACACCGTATGCTGCTAGGCCTGTGGTCCCAGCCGGTCCTACGCAAGAGGAGCTGGATGCGGAATATATCCGGATCTGCCAGAGCTATGACCCGACCTCTGATGAATGGACAGTGGATCGCTACAATCGGCGATGGATCATGTGTACGGTTTGCGGCCGAATTAAGCAGGAAGCGCAGATGTCCTATTACGGTGGCAAGGGAGGTGCAAACCGGGGAGTCTGTGCCGATTGTTCACGAAATGGTCGTAGCTAATCCACATAGCTGGCTTGATATTATTCGCATGATGGTGTATTATTAACTTGATACTTGATAGTTTTACAGCTGCGTACTTTGGCAGCCATTTAGAGGTTCTGCCACGACAGGACCTCTTTGTTATGTGTGAGGTGTCGAGATGGATTATATGACCATAAGCGAAGCAGCAACTAAATGGAACCTATCTAACAGGCGTATTCAAACGCTTTGCTCTCAAGGGCGGATACCGGGCGCAGAGCGTGCTGGTTATTGTTGGCTCCTTCCGAAAGGCGCAGAAAAGCCAGTGGATGCCAGAATAAAGAGCGGAAAGTATATCGGTTACTCCGAGAAATATAAGAAACCCAGAAAGAAGAACGCCACTGATGGGCTGGAGGGTAAATCATGAACGGTCAAGGGAAGCTTTTAACCCATTATTTGAAAAATGCAGATAAGCTAATCATCCCTGTTTATCAGAGAAACTACGACTGGCGAGAGGAACACTGCAGGAAACTGTATCAGGATCTTGTTCGCACCATTCGTGATAGAAAACGTTGGCATTTCTTTGGAGGAATTGTCTCTGTTAGCGATCCTATGGGGAGCAGCTCTGATTACCTCGTGATTGACGGTCAACAGCGAATTACAACTGTTTCACTACTTCTTCTGGCTATGGCCAATCTGATCAAAGATGGAAAGGTTGTTCCTGAGGACGATACTCTTTATGCGCAGATCACCAAGAAATACTTGGTGGATGAGATTAACCCTAAGAACCGAAAGGTCAAATTGAAACCTATCAAGGGTGACCAGGATGCCTATGATCGCCTGTGGGGAGATCCCGAAAACTTCGCACGCTCTTCAAACATCACTCAGAACTATCTATTCTTCTACAATGAGATCCAAAAGCAAGCCATTACAATCGACCAGCTCTTCAAGGCCGTTGAAAAGCTGCAGATCATCGACATCACGCTGACACCTCCTGACGATGATCCTCAGCTCGTTTTTGAGAGCCTCAACTCTACCGGACTCGAACTGAATGAGGGCGACAAAATCCGGAACTTCGTCCTGATGGGCCTCGACATTGAGGAACAGGAGCGTTACTACGATAGTTACTGGAACCCCATTGAGAAGAATGCGGGCTACGATAAGCAGAACAATTCCTACGATGTCAGCTCATTCATCCGTGATTACCTGAGCATCAAACAGAAGAAGATCACCGGGATGAAGGATATCTACACCGAGTTTAAGGCATATGCCGAAAAGATGCCCGGTGAAATGGAATCTATCATGGAAGATCTCCTAGACTATGCCAAGCGGTATAATAAGCTCCTGTTTGGGCATCCCAGTTTTCCAGCGAAATTGAAAGCATCCCTTTTCCGCTTGAATCGTTTTGAGAGTAGTGTCACAAGGCCGTTTCTGATGGAAGTAATGAGGCTACAGGAAAGCAGCCTCTTGACCTTGGATGAGGTTGCCGAGATTTGTAGAATCGTAGAATCCTACCTCTTGCGCCGTATCATTTGTGACCTGCCTTCTAATACACTTGCAAAGGTATTCCTTACAATGAGTTCCGATATCAAGCGATTTGACGGTACCTACAGCAATTTCATTGAAAAAATGAAATATGTACTGACCTCCAAAAAGGAAAAGGCCGCATTCCCTGATAACGAGACTTTTGCAGATTGTCTGCGGACCAAGAATATCTACGCTATGCTCCCACGTTACAAAGCGTATCTGTTTGAACGCCTGGAAAACGGTGACAGCAATGAGTATAAGGACGTCTACGGGCGCCTCGATAGCGGTGAGTACACAATTGAACATATTATGCCTCAGAAATTGACCCCCGCTTGGACTAGTGAGCTTGGGCAAGATGCAGAGAATATACATGGAGAATGGCTGCACACGTTGGCGAATCTGACACTTACAGCCTATAACTCGAAATATAGCAATGCTCCCTTTAGCGAGAAAAAAACAATGGAGGATGGGTATCTACAGAGCGGTATCAGAATGACTCAATGGGTCGCACAGAAAGAACACTGGGGGCTTCCTGAACTTGAAGAACGCTGTAAATACCTTACACAGCAAGCTGTGATGCTGTGGCCCTATGCTGATAGCTGCTATACTCCGCCACAGAAGCAGTATGAGGAGGTATCGTTGGATGATGATATCACACTTACCGGTCATAGCATCGTGAAGTACCGCTTCCGTGGTGTTGAGCATGAAACAACTTCGTGGGTAGAAATGTACACTGAGGTTCTAAAAGAACTGCATAATGGAAATAAGGCATATCTCAATTACCTTGCCGATGCCGATGATAGTGTAGATCTGTCGATCCAGGTTACCAGATCACCAGATGAATTCTCCAGCAGTGTAAAAATTGATGACGATATTTATATCTGGACTGGTACCGCAACTCAGTATAAAGTCAATCTACTGCGGAAGTTCTTCGAACAGTATAAGCAGGATCCGTCCGATCTCGTATTCTTCCTCGATGATAGTAGAGGCATTGGTTCAGATGAGGAGATCGAACGCTACAAGATTCGTCGGAAGTATTGGGAGAGTGTCCTTCCATCACTTCAAGAGGCAACGGGTACTTTCTTAAATATTAGCCCATCTAAGAATAACTCTATCATGGGAGCCACGGCACGTAGTGGTGTTTACCTTTGCTGCGTAGCGAACTATGACTCTGCCCGTGTCGAAATATTTATTGATCAGGGTGATTATCAAAAGAATCGGGCGATCTATAATCACCTTGAGCAAAACCGGGATGCAATTGAGGCTGCATACGGAAAAAGCCTGCATTGGATCTGCCAAGACGATGTTAGAGCCTGCAAAGTCTACGATGAGATTAAAGAGGTCAGCATCAAAAATGAGGAAGACTGGCCAGTAATGAGCGCTTTCCATATTCAACGAGCAAAGGCCTTGTTTGCTGCGACAAAGCAGTTTCTGGGATAATTCTTATAAGAAAGCTGCGGGAAGTGCACTAAAGAAGTTAATACGATATGTCACAATAATAGGTTATCCATTTGTCTGCAGTTTTGCTGGTGATGACATTATTGAGCTGGATTCTACAACAGATGAAATCAAGATGCCACCCTTTCGGATGGCATCTTTTTTATCACCTTTAATCAGCGCAAGCCGGTTTAGTTTTTTAGCTCAAACCCGAAAGAGAGCGCATCACCAAGTCGATGTCTTTGTTTTCAAGTTCCTGAATGATGTGCAGATAGGTTTTTTGCGTAGTGGTCATACTTGAATGTCCAAGACGGCGGGCAACGCTCGCAATGGAAACGCCCGTAAATAACAGCAAAGAGGCGTGTGTATGCCGTAATCCGTGGATAGAGATGACAGGGATGTTACAGGCTTTGCAATGCCTGCCGAGAATGTCGTTCACCGTCGAATTATAGACAGTGGAGTTGACAAAGATGGGCTTATCTTCGGGAAGGTGCTTTACCAATTCAGAAAATTGAATGACGGTTTGCCAGTCAATTTGAATTTTCCGCACAGACGACTTATTTTTCGTAGGCTGGAAGCCGCCCTTTCCCTTGTAGTCCCAAGTCTTGCTTATGGACAGTGTTTGATGGGCAAAGTCGAAGTCTTTCGGGGTAAGAGCCAGTGCTTCAGAAAAGCGCATCCCCGTCTTTGCTACCAACAGGATAAAGTAGTCCCAATTCACCTTATCCTTCAGGTCAAGCGAGATCAGCAGCGTGTGTAGCTCAAACTGATTGAGATACTTAATTTTCTTAGCAACCGGTGGCTTCCCCTTGATGATTGCCTTGCGAGTAGGATCTCTTTCAATCAAGCCCTCATCAACGGCGTCAAGTATAGCGCCCTTGAGCTGGTGGTGGAAATCCATCGTGGTTTGGCGCTCGTGGAACTCAGCATAGTCATTCAACAACTGCTGATAAGCGATCCGGTTCATATCACATACTCTCAGATTCGGGACGAGCTTAACGAGCCATTTCTGTGTCATCAGGTACTTATCCATCGTCACCTTTCTGATTGCACCCTTCTTATACACCGTAATCCATTTTGCATAATATTCACAGAACAAGTCTGTTCGTTTGGTTTCTGTTAGCATCAGAATTCCTCCATTTCATTAAAAATGGCTTACGCTGATGAAGGGTGATAAGGTTGTCGAGCTGACGAATAAACGCCCCGATTTGCTTTTGCTCTACAATATCTTTAGGTACAGAAAGGTCTATATCAAAGAAATCCTCGGCAGAAATATTGAGAAGCCCGTGATTCCTTGCACCCTCGGCAGCTCTCTCAGCAACACCTTTGTGCCACCTATCTGTATCGAAGAAAACAGTCAGATAATCCGAATCAATCTGTTGCTCTTTCTTGGGAGCAAAAACGATGTAAAGCGTTGATAGCACGCCTTTTTCGTACAAATCAAGTCTTTTGACCGCACCAAATGGATAGCCATCAGAGGTGCTTTTGTTGTAGGCAAATTCGCCGTTCAGCACCAAGTAATAGTTGCTCACATCTCGGCTTGCAACACGGTTATTAAAGTATGTGATTTGGTCAACCAAACCATATTGTGCTGAGATTGTTAATGGTAGCGTAGATTCGTTGTTTGTATTCTTGCGAACTACTCTATCAACGAGTTCACCCAACTTACGCTGTTCCCAAGAAGAAGTAATTCGCTTTTTGTTTACGGTCGAGATAAGCCTACCCGCCCTTACAGTAAAAGAAATGCACTTACGCTGATGAAGGGTGATAAGGTTGTCAAGTTGGCGGAAGTAGTAGGCAATGAGTTGCTGCTCCTTCACTGCTATTGGGTAACTCACGCTTGTTTTTTGAATGTTGCTGCGGCTTAAAGAGAGCACTTTTATACCCTGCATTAGAGGAAGAAGCTGGTAGTGGTAAGCATTGGAGTTGAGGTAGTAACCGAGGTACCCCAACGCCATTCTGTTCCGAGGGCGACACACCATTGTATGTAGCCCCGATACTATGGCGCTTCCTTGCAAATTACCTATTTCACAGGCTTTTCCGGTCGTTTCATCTTCTGCGGTATCAGCGATAATAACATCACCATCCTGCAATAAAGCCCCATTGAAATCCTCTCGGCATCTATGCGGAATGCGAGGAATATCGTCCTTTTGAACATCCAGCACAGAGCCATACTTTATCAGCACATCGCCATAATGAACATTCAGGACAGTTCCTTCATCATAACTCAGTTCGGCACGGGAAAGTGTGTTGTTCGGGACAGTGCAATCAAACACTTCATCAAACTTACGCTGTTCCCAAGAAAATGTTGAAGTGGTGAACATCATAGAGATAAGAGCCTGAAAAGAACTGAATAATAATGCACATTTACGCTGATGAAGGGTGATAAGGTTGTCGAGCTGGCGAAAAACGCTGACAATTCGGTCTTGCTCTGTTCTTGAAGGATAAGCTATCGTCACCTCTTGAATATCAGTGTTATGGATATGAACGACGGACTTCCCTTGTGCCTTTTTAGCAAGTTCCTTTTGCGGTTCTCCATTGGAGATAGCAAGAGCTAAAAACAAAGGGTTTATAAAATCAAATGGTCTGAGGATATTAAGGTCGCCACCCAGCAAAACCCCTGATTCTTCAACGGCTGACGCTCGTGCAATGTCCTCTGCGGTTTCCCCTGATGCCGGGACTATGACTTCGTTTCCTTGACTGTAAACCGCACCATTTCGGGGAACTGCAAAAGTGTCCACTTCACTGATTGCAAACTGGTACTTGGTGTAAAGTCTGCCATACAGAATAATTGGGGTTCCGGAATCAGTCAAATCGCCTTTTGAGTAGCCATTTCCCTTCGAGTAGTCAGCTATATCAATAGCCTTACGCTGTTCCCAAGAGAATGTATAAAAAGAGAGTGTCAGTTGGACAATCAGAGAAATATCCGGAGTTGAATGCAAAAATGGCTGTCGTTGATGAAGGGTGATAAGGTTGTCAAGGTGATTGAAATAAGCTCCAATCTGCTCTTGCTCTAAAAGACTCGGCAGGTATATTTCCATTGATTCAACATCTCCGGCATTGTAAGACGGTAACGCTCCAACTTGAACCAAGGAAGTCAAATCAACCGTTCCAAACAGAGCCTTTGCAAAGTCTGCGTCCCACTTCGTTGGGCTGAGAGAATATGCCATTGTGTTGTTGTCCAAAAGGAACGGAAAACGGCATAAACGCTTGCGATTTAGCATTACAGCAGCTCCAACCTTTGCAAAGAAAATTGCTGGCAATTCCGTAATAGGCGACCACCGGTGATCAGCAATCTGCTCTGCTGTAACATAGTTATTAGCAACAGTCATTTCATTCTCATTGCCATCCGAGTTCATATCGGATACTTTGAAGAACGGTACACCGGTTAACCCGCCTTGGTCGGCATCGGGAAAGCCTACTCCAGAGCGAGCTTTACCAATATCTCCGAGCTTACGCTGTTCCCAAGCTATTCGGTTACAGTCTAGCTTATGCGGGTATGAAATATAGGAATTAAGTTCGAAATTTCGGGATTTATGGTTGCTGTTTCGGGATTATATGCTATAATAAAAAGTGTATTTTAGCACTTACTCGCAGGCCGAGAGAAAGGAATGATATGATGGCTATAAGCTATAAAAAACTCTGGCACGTTCTGCTTGATCGAGATATGAAGAAAAGAGATTTGCAGGAAGCTGCTGGGCTCACAAAATACGCAATGAATAAGCTTAGTCGTGATGAAAATGTCAGCACTGAAGTATTGGGAAAAATCTGCTCCGCTTTGAATTGTACAACTGACGATATTATGGAGTTTGTTCCTGACGAAAAGTAAGTCCGTTTTATGGGACACCAATTGTGTGTATCATAATAGAGGGGTAGTGTGTTGCCCTTAGAAAAAGGAAAAGGATGGGGTCACAGAATGAATAAGCAACAACTTGCTCAGAAAATATGGGCTTCCGCAAATCAAATGCGTTCCAAAATTGAAGCAAATGAATATAAGGATTACATACTAGGCTTTATTTTTTACAAGTATCTTTCCGATAAGGAAGTTAAGTTCTTGAAGGAGAACGACTATGATGATGAACTCCTGAAAACCGTCTCGGAGGAAGAAGCCGAAACAGTTGAATGGATTCAAAAAAACATAGGCTACTTTATTGCCTATAAGGATCTTTTCTCCACTTGGCTTACGATGGGTAAGGACTTTGATGTTTCAAATGTCCGTGATGCTCTTTCTGCATTTAGCCGACTAATTTCTAATTCGCATAAAAGGGTATTTGAAAAAGTATTTGACACCCTGCAAACAGGCCTTTCCAAACTTGGCGATAGCTCCGGTTCACAAACGAAAGCAATTAGTGGGCTGCTGACGCTGATAAAAGATATTCCTATGGATGGCAAGCAGGACTACGATGTTCTCGGTTTCATCTACGAATATCTTATCAGTAACTTTGCAGCAAATGCTGGAAAGAAAGCTGGCGAGTTCTACACCCCGCACGAGGTATCGCTTCTGATGTCCGAGATCGTTGCGAGTCATTTGAAGGGTAAAAGTGAAATCAAAATCTACGACCCGACAAGCGGTTCGGGCTCACTGCTTATCAATATTGGTCAAAGCGTTGCGAAGTATATGAGCGACGACAACAATATTCAGTATTACGCTCAGGAGTTGAAAGAGAATACTTATAACCTGACCCGAATGAATTTGGTTATGAGAGGCATTGATCCCGCTAACATTATCACTCGTAACGGCGATACTCTCGAGGAGGATTGGCCGTACTTTGATGAAAATGATCCGGTCAATACCTATAACCCTCTCTATGTGGATGCGGTCGTGTCCAATCCGCCGTATTCGCAGGCTTGGGATCCGTCTAATAAAGAGGGAGATCCTCGTTATGCTCGTTTTGGACTTGCTCCCAAAGGAAAAGCCGACTATGCTT
>ENA-OZLH01000164-OZLH01000164.1-human-gut-metagenome-genome-assembly--contig:-NODE-164-length-36892-cov-9.660314_pt1 | contig 36892 bp, 52 predicted proteins | sample MGYA00244832_ERZ653776 | MGnify/ENA primary metagenome ERZ653776 (study PRJEB26926, sample SAMN06165218) | human gut metagenome | biome: ENVO:00009003; feature: ENVO:2100002; material: ENVO:00002003...
GCGTCAGATGTGTATAAGAGACAGATATCACACTATATATTTTTTTCAATCATTACCGTGTTATGTCATACTGGGGGTGTTTTTATCATTGTTTCCTTCTACCATTTTAAAAACATTTATCATCGGCAATATAATTTGTCTCCCAGATATACATTGTGATAATGTACTGGCAACTATTGACCTTGCGATAGAATAAAGTGCAGTACAACCATTTAGAGATAATAATTGCTTAAAATTTCCATCGTTTGAAGATTTGCCAGAAAAACATCCTTGTAACACAAGCAAAACGCTTATTTTCTTTTCAGAGCTTTCTATCGATAATGCTAAGTTTAGATTTATTATCCCAAATATGTTATCGTTTTCTTCATCTTTTGATATATCTTCAATTGAGTAATTTACATCTATGTTTGAAATCGCCTGTTTCCATTCTTCTTCCGAAAGATATACATAATTGTTATTAATTTCTAACTTTCGTACTGAACTTCCTATAAATTGAAAATCTGATAAGCACTCGTTAACATTCATTATGTATTAACCTGCCTTTACTATTTCTGGTGATAAATTTTGTGACCAACCAACTAAACCGTTTGAATAAGCGGCATAGGGTTTTTCGACGAACCCTATCTTTTTATACTCTTCAATTTCATTATTAATTTCGATATTAAAATCAATATCAATTTTTTCAAAAACTTCGCAAAGGCTTTCGATTGTAAAATTATATTCAAAACTTTCCCACTTTGATACCATGCCTTGCGTTACTCCCATAAATTTTGCAAATTCTTTTTGGGACATATTCATTTGTTTTCTTTTTTGGTAAAGCATTTTGCTGATTTTAAATTTTATTTTTGAAGCTTTTATTAAGGAATCTGATACTCCTGGAAGCATTTCTTTGAGCGAAATTGTTTGCATAATAATTCCTCCTAATATTGTTTTTTTCGTTGTCTCACTATTCTTTTTGATAATTCATAATCTGATTTGCTTTTTTCTTCAAACGCACATGATAATATTTTTATTAATCCTTTTGACTTGCAAAATAAAATTCTAATATTTTTTTTGCCTTTATATCGCATTGAATATATATTGTTTTCGATATGTTCAAATCTAGGATATTCAAGACCAATATCGGGATCATCTAAGATTTGTAATGAAGCCATATACCACTTAGTAAAATGATCAATATTTGAATATCCCATTAAACATTTTTGCAATTCTTTATTAAAAGAACTGTCAACATATATGTGATTAAACCCATCTAATAGTATGATTCCCAATTTGTCACTTCCTATTCACATTATATTACTTATAAGTAATATTTGCAACCCATCACAAAAAATTTACAATTTCCCGATCACCTTACCTATACATCTGCAATCGTCGAAGGTTTCCGGCTCGATCGGGTCATATTTCGGATTTAAGGAAATCAATCCGTTTTCGCCTTTCTTTTTGACATATCCGGTTCCGTTTAATACGAAAATGCCTATTTGTCCCATTTCGATATCCGGTATTTCTTCTACCAGCAGAATATCTCCGTCATAATATTTTGGCTCCATGCTGTCACCACTGACACGGACGGCAAAATCAGCACGTAGTGTTGTAGGCGTTTCCGGTACTTTTAATTTTTGTGTGGTATCGGTGTGCAGGAACGCGCCTGTTCCGGCAGAAGCGGGTAAATCATAATATGCGATAAAGTATTCGTTGCTGTTGTCCTGTTCGTCCTCATAAGATAATATGCGGTTATATTCTTTACCCAGCACAGTATCAACCATATCTTTACCGTGGCTATCTAAGTCACGGTATTTTTTTATGTGTTCTTGTTCGTCAATCGTAAATTTAAAATCAATATTCTTTATGTCAATATCATCTTGAAATAGATAATTTGCATCGCATTTTAAAGCGGACAGTATAGAAAACATAACCGGCTCTTTTGGAGAACTAATTCCGTTTTCGTAATTAGAAACTGCTGAAGGGGTTACTCCTATAATTTTTGCAAATTCATTTCTTGATAATCCCATTTGTTCTCTTGCTTGTTTAATACGTGTCCCTATACTCATTATAATCACTCCTTGACTACATATTATCATGTTTATCTTAACCAGTCAATAAAAAACTTACAAGAAAATTGTAAAAAACTATTGACTTAACAAGAAACATGTGATAATATATAGATGCTGACAAGATTCTTGTGAAAAAGGAGGGGATCAGATGTATAACAGTAATTTAACGATTAGTGTAAAAGAAATAATTAAAGAACAAGGTTTAAAACAATGCGTGGTAGCAAAACGAGCTGGATTTAGTGAGAGAAAATTTAGCGACATGTTAAATGGAAGATACATTGCTAAAGCGGATGACATACCAGCAATTTGTAGTGCGCTCGGAATTACTCCCAATGAATTATTTAAATGCAACAGTAATCCGGCATAAAAAATCGCTACACAAAAGCGGAGCGGGGAAATCATGTGAAAGTGTACAACCAGTCCGTACATATTATTTAGAGAAACCTGCCAATAAAAGTCAAGAGAAAAAGCAAAAAATTGAGCAAGTACATTGTGGTGGAAAAAGGCATAACAAAAAGAGCGGCGAGCGTAGATTTTTTCAAAAGCTCTCCGCCTTCAAAGTCTCGTCGCTACGCTCCTCGCCTATTCAGGCGGAGAGCAAGGCGTCTTAACCGGTATGTTCCAAGGCATTCAGATGTTCTTTTACACGAGCATAGTAGATGCGAAGGAATTTAGCAGATCCGGCCGTCATGTAGGAATAATAATGCTTTCCCTCAGCGCGCTTGCGATCAATGAATTGAAAAATCGGATCGTCTTGCGGAGCTTTCTTCACTAGGCAATCCATTACCTGAAACAAGGCTTTTCTAAGATGAGGCGAACCTTTCTTTGAGATGGTTCTATCGGTTGATTCAAACTTTCCGGATTGATATGGCGGAGCTTCCAGCCCTGCAAAACAAACAAGTGATTCCTTGCGTGCAAATCGCCGGACATCGCCGATTTCAGCCATGATTCTAGGGCCGAGGTTGTCTCCGACACCGAAAAAGCCCATAACAATCGGATATTCCGGAAGCATAGCAGCCAGAGAAGACATCTTCCCGGCAATAACAGCAAGAGAGGAGCAAATACTGTTCAGCTGAATGACGGATTGCTGAATTAACAGCTCGGTTGTATCATCCTTGGGCAAAAGCCCGGTGTGCCCGCAAGAAGCGGCATAAATGTCCGTTGCTTTATTCTTTGAAAAACGATAACCGGCTTTTGAGCACCATCTCCGATACTGGTCAGTAAAAACTTTTTCGGAAAGACCGCACACACATTCTGCGTGCCAAAATTTCAAGGCAAAATCCAGCCATTTCTCATGACCGTCTTCCTTACGCGGAGGAGATGTAAACAATTCGTTTACTCCGGGAAAGGTGGAGTCGGTAAGTGAAATCAAATTGTTCTTCAGCATGGTTTTCAGCTTAGTGTACTTTGCGTATTGACGGCTATATGCTTTTAACTGTCTGCGAATATCCTCTTGCGGGGTATATCTGGGCAGGACATTCCAGTTGGCGAGACCATAAGCGGCAATTTTCATTGCATCCGCTTTATCGGTTTTGACACGGCGAATGGTGTTATTGCCAAAGTCGTGAATCAATTGGGCGTGGACGATACTGACATACAGTCCCGCCTCATGGAGAGCATAGGCGATTGGTTCATAATAGCTGCCTGTGTACTCCATAATCACCCTGGTTTCACCGTCGATTTTGAGGATGAATCTTGCCAGTTCATCCAGTTCTGCGGCGGTGTGACTCACCTCAAACGGCAGAGCGACAACCTCACCGAGCGGACGCATGATCGCAATCATGCTCTTTCCCTTGGAAACATCGATTCCTACTGCGTTCATATGTAACCTCCAATCGTTTTTTGTAATTGGCGTGCATCTTTTACTCATTGCCGATTCACTTTGTTGGGTGACTCGAACGCCGCACGGATACCGTGTTGGTTCAACCTGCCAAAACCGAACGCTGCAACAAGAGGATGGCTGACTGTTTCTTAGCCGGACGTGATTAGTCCAAAGGGGCGTCTGTCAGACCAATTACTCCTCTTATTGTAGCTTAGGAATGAGAACGAATAAAGCACACCTGGTTTGGTGTGCTTTACCCGGCAAATTTATTGTAACAAAGGGGGCGTAATCATGGAGGAAAACAAAAAAACCAAAAAAAATAAGGAACCGCACAAATTCATCATTGAGCAGCACTTTCCGAAATATGAAAGTGAAGAAGAATTTGAAAAAGCAAAAGTGAGAATCGCGACAGAAATTTATTACTGTGTGCATGGGGTGATTTAATCGCCCTTTACCGCAAAATTGGACAAGCTCTATCGAAAGGGGGGGACAAGCCAATGGATATTGAAGATATGGTCTCGTTTATGGTAGCTGCCAGCGATGCCGTAAAAGATCGTGGAAAGGTATATGAATTTACTTGTCCGTTGTGCGGGCGCACCGCAAAAGCCGCCAGAGCGAAATCTAACGGGCATCTACATGCAGTATGCAAATGCGGAATACAATTTATGTCATAGGAGGGACAAGCTTATGAAAAAGTTAACTGGATTTATGAGTATGTTCAGCATCATTCTCGGAGCGTGTGCGGCAGACTCGCCGGATGTGATTGGGACAAGCTTTGAAATGACCATTGCGGTTATGGCAGGGTGTTTTATCCTAGCTGCAATGCTCGGTTTGATAGCGTACATATTGCCGGAAAAGAAAAAGCACCGCAAGAGTGGGGGACTCAAGCAGTGCACACACAAAAATATTCAACTAGATAATACCACATTTTGAAAGGACTGTCAAATATTATGGGAATTCCAAAACATGGAAAATTGAGCGCAAGAACTAAAAAGTGCCAAAAATATCGCGCAGAGGGAAGATTGGCAAAAAACAAAGCGAGGAAAATTGCCAAGCATGAAAAATTCATGGCGAAAAAAGCTGCTAAGAAAGCCAAACGAGGAAGTGTCAAATAATGAAAGATGATTGCCGGATGCAATGTGAAAAATGCGGCGAATGGCAATATCCGGATGACCTAGAGATATACGGAGATCATGCAGCTTGTATCGGATATTGCAATATGGCATATCTGCAAAGCCTTCCAGAAGAATATTATGACGAATTTATCGCAAGAGGTCATGAGGATGAATTTCGGAAGGAATATGAGGGACATTGCGAATATGATGACAAAGCCGATTTCTGCTATTGGAAAAAAGATGATGGGTTTGAGGATTTTGTAAAGGAGTGGGCGAGTTGATAAACGGAGTATCTCACTATACGCAAGGTACCACAGAAGTCACTATTAACTTTCCAAACGGTGATGAAGTATGCCGTTGGTGCTGGGTGTTTTTAAAGTACGAGGAAAATTATAAAAGATATTCCTGTAAGTTAACAAAAGAATGGATATTAGACCCGATACACTGTCGTGGAGCAAAATGTCCGTTAAAAATCAAAAAGGAGGAATGAAGATGGGAATTCCAGTTTTGATACTAGGCGAATCTGGATCTGGAAAGAGTACAAGCCTTAGGAACTTTGGACAAGATGAAGTGCTGATATTTAACGTAGCCGGAAAGCCTTTGCCGTTTAGAAAAAAACTGAACAGAGTAAATAACGCTACATATCCGGTCATAGCTGCACATCTTAAAGAAAAGAAGTATAAAAAATATGTGATTGACGATTCACAATATTTGCTTTCGTTTGAACTGTTCAAGCGGTCAAAGGAAACTGGATATGGAAAGTTCACCGATATTGCAGTCGACTTTAGAAACATAATTGATTATATAGTTCGTGGGTTGCCGGATGATATTATTGTGTATTTGCTTCATCATTGCTCGACCACTAACGAGGGAAAAGTCAAAGCAAAAACTGTCGGTAAAATGCTTGATGATCAGCTAACGGTTGAGGGGCTATTCAGCATTGTATTAATGTCACAGGCTGACAACGGAAAATATAAGTTTGTCACACAATCAGACGGAACTACAACGTGCAAATCTCCGATGGAAATGTTTCCGTTGGAGATAGATAATGATTTGAAAATGGTGGATAAAACCATTCGAGAATATTATGAATTAAATGATTTTGAAATTGAAAAGGAGAAATAATTATGGAAAGAATCAACGGATATGAAGATGCAAAAGCTTATACGGATGCGGAAAAGCTTCCAGCTGGAGGATATGTTGTAAAAATTTTGGACGTAAACGAATTAGTTTATGATTGGGGAAAAGTTCTGGCAATTAGTTTTGATATTACAGAGGGAGAATATACTGATTTTTACAAAAATAACTACAAAATGCAACAGCAAGAGGATAAAAAATGGAAAGGTGTTTATCGTCTTAATATTCCAAAAGGTGACGGAAGCGAAAAAGATGGATGGACCATGCGGACCTTTAAAACGGCGACAGAAGCGGTAGAAGATAGTAATGCAGGATATCATTGGGACTGGAACGAAAAAGGGCTGAAAGGCAAAACGGTCGGAGCCTTGTTCAGAAACAAAGAATATGAATATGAAGGTAGCACCGGGTTTTTCACCGAATGCTGCGGATTCAGACCGGTTGAAGTAATCAGAGAAAATAAGTTTAAAACGCCAAAGGACAAGCTTTTGAAAAACAAAACCAGTACGGCGTCATCCGTATTTGAAGTTGATGGATTTGAACCAGTAGATAGTGATGACGATCTTCCGTTTTGAGGTAGAGCATGAAATACAATCATTTTGAAATAGACGAAATGCTGTCAAATATGATTATTATATATGATACTCGGGAGCAGGATACACCGGCTTTACATAAACGCTTGGAGGGGTTTGGATGCCCCTCTGAGCGGATAAAGCTTGATTACGGTGATTACAGTTGCAAAACGATCGCCCCGTCAGGAGAAGAAATTAATCTGTCCAACGTGTCGGTTGTAGAAAGAAAAATGAATCTGGATGAATTATGCAATTGTTTCACAAAAGGCAGACAACGGTTTGAAAATGAATTTAAACGAGCTATATCAGATAATGCAAAGGTGCATTTGCTGGTAGAAGAAGGAAATTATGAAAAAATGTTCAATGGCAGTTATAGAAGCAGATTGAATCCGGATGCGTTAATTGCCAGTTATCTAGCTTGGGCGGAACGGTACAATATTCAACTTCATTTCTGCCATAAAGAAACGACACCGAGATTGATATATAAGATCATGTATTACGCTTTAAAATGCCACTTGGAAAAGTTTGGCGGTGATTGTCCGTCATGATGCAAGACACGATTCATCAAATAAAGGACAGAGTTACCGTGACGGATGTCATGTCAAAATACGGATTTGAAACGAACAGAAAAGGTTTTATGAAATGTCCGTTTCATTCCGAAAAAACACCGTCGTTTAGCGTGTATGCGGATGGAAAAAAATTTTATTGCTTTGGGTGCGGAGAGAGTGGGAGCTGCATTGACTTTGTTATGAAATTGTTTTCCATTAATTTAGGACAAGCAATTTTAAGAATTGACAATGATTTCGGATTGGGATTGTCTAGCACAAAGCCGGATTTAAGAGAATCTAAAAAATGGAAACAGGAACAGCAGAAAAAACGCAATGAAAAAAACGCACTGTATGCTCAAAGAAAACGGCTCATATCAGAACATAAAAGATTATGGAACAATTACCTAAATTTCCGTCCAAAGTCGATTGACGAGCTACCTAGAGCAGAATTTGTTGAATCCTTGCACCGATTGGAATATATTCGGTATTTGATTGATGAAATTGACAGAAAGGGGGCAGAACATTACGGAAGAAATTAAAAAATACACGAAAGAAGATTTTTTGTTTGAAACAGGACCTTTTGAGGATGTGTATAAATACAAAGATGATAATTTCATGCTTCAAAAGCAACTGATTATTATGTCGGAACAGGCTAGCAAAGTAGGCATCAGAAATTTCAAAACATTGTTTTCGGAATATGTCAAAGCACAAAAGAGAAAATATAATCCGATATATCTGGATAACTCCACACAATTTGATGGTCAGCCAATGGAATTAAATGCCGGAGATTGGAAAGCGGATGAATTTGGAGTATACAGAAGTGGTCCTGACAAGGAAGAAATTGCTTGTGTCCATCCTATTATGCCGGTGTTGCGGTTAGTAAATATTGATACCGGAATAGAAAAGCTGAAGATTGCATACCGAAAAGGAAAGGTATGGAGATCGATTATAGCTGACAAGAAAACGCTTGCGAGTAATAATTCGATTATTCAGCTTGCAGATGTAGGTATTTCTGTAACAAGTGAAAATTCCAAGCTGTTAGTAAGGTTTATACACGATATTGAAAACCTGAATTATGATATCATTCCGGAAAAAAATAGTGTTTCTAGGCTCGGATGGATAGACGAGGATAATTTTTCTCCTTATGTTGATGAATTGGAGTTTGATGGGGATGCAAATTTCAGAACGTATTTTGAAAGTGTAAAAGAACACGGCAGCTTTGAAAAATGGGTGAATATGGCACGAGAAATCAGAAAAGGAAGAATATATTCCAGATTAATATTAGCCGGATCGTTTGCCAGTGTATTAGTAAAAAAACTTGGCGGACTACCGTTTTTCATTCATCTATGGGGAGGAACGGAATCGGGTAAAACGGTCGGTTTAATGCTAGCCGCCAGCGTTTGGGCTAATCCGGAAGTTGGTCGATACATACATACATTCAACAGTACGGCAGTCGGACGAGAAAAATCAGCGGCTTTTGTAAACTCAATGCCTTTGATCATCGATGAATTACAAATTGTCAAGGATAAAAAAGAATTTGACAAAGACATATATATGCTGTCAGAAGGTGCAGGACGTACCAGAGGAAATAAAACCGGAGGGGTAGATCAAACTCCAACATGGGCAAACTGCATATTGACCAGTGGAGAAATGCCGCTTGTCGGTCAAGGCTCCGGAGGGGGAGCGGTCAACCGTATTATTGAAGTTGAATGCAAGGAAAAACTGTTTGAGAATCCCAAAAAAGTAGCTGATACTTTGAAAGCAAATTACGGTCATGCAGGAAAATTGTTTGTGATGTGTTTACAGCAAGAGGGAGTTATTGAGCGAGCACAGGAATTGTTTGACAAGTATTATGATCAGCTTAGTAAAAACGATACCACAGAGAAACAAGCATTGGCAGCAGCATTGATTCTTACAGCGGACAAACTTGCAACTGACACTATATTTTTGGATGACAAAGAATTAACATGTGAGGAAATTGGAGAGTTTTTGCAGACCAAAGCTTCTGTATCGATTAATGACCGGGCATATGACTACATTTGCGAGTATGTAGTGCAAAACAAAAACAAATTCTGCGGAGAAAGCGAATTGTCTGATGTTTGGGGAAAGCTTGACGGAAATACCGTATCTATTGTTCGCAGAGAGTTTAATCGGATTTGTGACGATGCCGGCTTTAATGCGACCGCATTGTTAAGCTGGATGAAGCAGAACAATAAGATTGAATTTTCAAAAGGATGTACAAAGACGGTACGAATCAATGGAGTTCCTTGCAGTTGTGTTGTAATTTATTTGCAAAACGATGAAGAAAATTTGGATGATATACCCGATTTTGAATAACTTGTGTGAACGTGTGTGAAATATAAAATCTTGTAAGCGCCTTTGTAGAGCGGATGTGTGAATGTGTGAATTGTGTGACGTTTTTAATACCACCTTTATATGAGAGAAAGTATGTGTTGAAAAGTATGTTGAAAAGTCATACACGCAAAATTCTATTGTAAAAGTAAAAAAACGTTCACACGTTCACACACTTTAAAAAAACGACCCGCAAAGTATGATGGCAAAGGCATTTAGAGCGTGTGAATTTAGTTCACACAAGTTCACACACTTTCACACAGAAATGAGGTAAAAATGGAATTTAATGAAATTGAAAAGATGGTAAAAAAACAAATAGCCATACCGGATGAATTTACGTTAACACAAAATAAATGTTATATGTCTTTAAAATTCCTATATCATCTATTTCGCAACGGATTAATTGAAAAAGATCAGGCGATCGCTGATAAACAACGAATCAAGCAATTATATCTATCTGAAACTGATTCGGACGAAAAAAAGCAATCTGTTTTGCAAGAACAGCATGACAGAATCCTAAAATCTGAATTATTGCGAACAGAGATGATGAAGTCTGATAATTGTTTTGAAATATTAGATTATGCAATTCAGTGTATCGGAATAATGCTTGGAGATGATGGATGTTTTCATCGAATGATGTCAGAAAGGATAAAGGTGTTATCTAATGGCTGAAAATGTGTTAAGACTTGTGGCAACGATAATGTCAATATCTCGTAAAGATTATCCGGAAGATATAAAGCAAATGATGATTAAAAAGGCTATAACGGATATCGGTCAGGAATGCGAGTTGAGAAAGGAAGATATGAAATGAATGATGTTGTAAATCATCCAAGCCATTATGAAACCGGAAAATTTGAATGCTTTGATGTCATGATGGAAGCGCTTGGAGTTGAAAAGGTTAAAGATTTTTGCCTGTGCAATGCTTTTAAGTATATTTACCGGTCGCAAAGAAAAAACAGCAGGGAAGATATTGAAAAGGCACAATGGTATCTGGATAAATACATAGAATTGGATGGTAAAAATGAAAATTAAAACCTACACGCAAGCCGAAGTTAACAAAATCAAAGTTGAGGAATACGGCAAAGGCATAGATGAAGCGATAATCGCAATGGCACAAATTTACACGCTTATGCTGCTTGATAAATTTGGTTGGAGCTGCAATAATGTCATGAAATTAGCAGAAGAAGTGAATGAGGAATATTCAATGATCAGAAATGGATATTTGTCACTTGTCGATGTCGAAACCACATTATGGGAAGAATATGGAATTAAATTTGAATGATTGTCAGACATTCTGTGTAGCATTACAACACACTTTTGATATCTTACCCATGAAATTACACCACAAAATCAAAAGTGGCTGTAAACGGCTGAATTTTAACTAATACAACGAGGAGATAACAATGAGAATTAATATATGCCAATGTTGCGGGCAAAAATTTGAAGCAAAATACAAAAACAAGCGGTATTGTCCCGAATGTGATACGGCGATTGAAAAAAAGCGGAAACGAGAATATGCGGAGCAATGGAGGACTGGAAAAAGAGCCGAAAAGCGAGCGGAAAAGGCAAAGCCAGCATTAAGTATTACTGAAATTGCAAAACGCGCCAGTGCTGCCGGAATGACTTACGGACAATATGTTGCAGAAATGGGGTTATAACCGATGACAAACTACGAACGCATTAAAAATATGAGCGTGGAGGAAATGGCAGCAATCATTATGTGCCCGGCAGAAATGGATTGTTGTTTTGAAACGCCTAAAACCTGTGCTAAATATAGCAATGCAATAGAAATAGACTGTGATTGCTGTAAATGTTGTGAAAAATACCTTGAAAGCGAGGTTGATAGAAAATGAAAGCGTGGCTTGTTCGAGAGCGGGATGAGTTTTTAGCAACAGTAGTTTTCGCAGAAACACGAGGAAAGGCAAAGTCAGCGGCACTGTATACCGAATGTTTTGAGGACGCAAATTTTTGCAGTATCGAAGTACGGAGAAAACCGCAAATGGATAAGTATTACACAGACGGAAAAACAGAAATGGATTGGTATAATCCACAAGATAGGGTTGCACTTGTCAAGGATTGCGGGTTTAGGTGTGATTACGATTACTTTGACATAGAGGATTGCGAGCAGTGCCCAGCAAAAGAATATTGCGACGAATATAACGAATACATAGAAAGGTGGAGTGAGGAAACATGAAAATTAAAATCAAAACCGCAAAGATAATGCACCAATATGTGATTATACCTACATTCGGAATAATCAACCGTAAAAGCTATTATGGATATACGTGCTTTTCAATCGCATTTTTGTGGCTTTGTTTTGGAGTTGATTTTAAGTTTGGCGTAAAAACACATAAGAATTACATAGAAAGCGAGGATGATGAAAAATGACCGATAACGATATTATTAAGGCTTTAGAAATTTGCCGAAATGAAAACGGCATTTGTTCCGATTGTCCTTATAGTGATGATTATACTAATTGCAATACACGAATTGCAAAAGATTCAATTGACCTAATCAACCGCCAAAAGGCAGAGATTGAGAGGTTAAGAGAAGAAACAGCGGAACTTATTGACGATAGATATGCGACACAGTTGTTATGTCATCTTATAAAAAAAGAAGATGATACTAGAAATGTAAGATCAGATGCAATCAAAGAGTTTGCGGAGAGGTTGAAAAATGCTTTTCCTGAAGGAAACAGGGATAATAAATGTCCTGCAATATATATTGATGATTATTGTTACATAATTGATGAATGCGCAGAGGAAATGGTAGGTGATAACAATGCCGAATGATATGAGAGATAGGCTGATAGAGTTGATTTCTGACATGGAAAATGAGCTTTTAAGGGCTTATCAGTACACAACAGACGAATATAGAATTGCAAGTATTGCAGATCACCTTATCGAAAACGGAGCAATCCTGCCTCCGTGTAAGGTTGGCGATACGTTGTATGATATATCAGAATTTGTAAATGGATGTAGCTCTCCTGAAATATATGAATATACGTGCGAGTATATTACAATTTTTAAAGACAAAGACGGTGAAACGGTTTTTGAAATTGACGCAATTAATTTTCGTTTTAATGATTTCGGCAAAACCGTATTTCTCACCAGAGAAGATGCGGAAAAAGCGTTACGGGAGCGTGATGGAGAATGAGCAAGTATATCAATGTAGTAATTGCAGCGGAAAAGATATCAGAAAATCACAACATTCCATTATCTGAACTGGTTGATACTTTTGCTGAAATACCATCCGCTGATGTGGTTGAGGTTGTACGGTGCAAGGATTGTAAAGAGTATAACACTTATAGTTGCGCTGAAGGATTCGGATGGTGTGAAGCGTGGAACTTAGGAAAAACTGACGATCAATTTTGCAGCTATGGTGAACGTGCTGATATGAGGAGTGATAATCTGTGAAAGATAGAAAGAATTATTACAGGTGTTGCGGTAATTGCCAAAACTATATAAATAAAACGGAAAATGGATTTTTAACAGGTAGAATTCTTAACGAATATGAATATTGTACTATGAAACATATAGTAATAACTCGTGGCAGAATCAAAGCATTATTTTGCACCAAATACATAGATAATAGGGGTGATACCGAATGATAAGTAAAATCAAAGCATTGGAAAGCGCAAAGATTATTATTTCTTATTGCAATGAACAAAAAAGTTGTCAAAATTGCATATTCCGTAAATATGGTTCAGATCATTGGGAATGTCACATTGAATCGTTTGACATGAAAGATGTTTTATCAAATATTGAAGCCAAAAAGAAAAACATGGGATATATCTAAATAGGGGGATCAAGAATGACTTATGAAGAAGCAATAAAAATATTTAGAAGACAGTTAGAAATAGCAAATAAAAATGTGGCGGATTTTGAAAAAACATTTAAAAATCAAAAATCTAATTATAGATATGATGTTGAATTATATGAACTTGCTATTTCTGCACTTGAAAAACAGATACCGAAAAAGCCTGATTTAGATGGTGGGATATATTGTCCATGTTGCTTGCATGAGTTTAAAGAGAATTATGACACAACGAATTACTGCCCAAATTGCGGGCAAGCACTAGATTGGAGTGATACAAAATGACATCGTTTTTACTATGGCTGTTGCAGTTTGTGCAATTCCTGCTTGTATTAGGCGGGCTGTTGGCAGTGATGTTTTTGATGTATATGCTGCGTGAGTTGAAAAAGGATAAGAAAAGCGGTGATAAAAATGAGAACGTGTAAATATTGCGGGTATAAGATACAGTATGGAGACATTTGCGGTTCTTGCTGTACAAAGAAACGGATTATAAAAAACTGGAAATTCAAATATTGCAAAGATAGGAGAGTTGCGGATGACAATACCGGAAAAGAAAGCTATCTTGAATAAATGCCGAGAGTTAAACGACAGCATTAATGAGGAATTGGAAAAGCTGGCACGTTTGAAATCTCTGGCTGTAAAAGTGACTCCTACTCTATCATTAATGCCAAAATCCACAAACGGAGACGATCGGATACAATCTTCCTGTGAAAAAATAGAGTTGCAGGAATGGAAAATTAATGAAAAGACAGATTTGCTGGTTGATTTAAAGAAAAGCATTATGTCTGACATTGAAATGTCGGTAAATGATGAAATTCTAAAAGCATTATTGAAATATAAATACATATATTTGCTTAACTTTAAAGATACGGCTTATCGGCTGAACATTAAAGAGACAACAGCCAGAAAGAAAAAATGTGTACAAGCACTTAAACAGATTGTAATTTCAGAAAAAACACAATATATTGCGAAAACACTTGACAGGGGACACAAAATGTAGTAAAATGGTAATATGGAAATAGTATAGATAAGTTTCAAAAATATAACTTTGAGCATCTGCTTTGTTAAGTAGGTGCTTTTTTATTTGCCAAAAAAGGCGGTGATGGTTTGCTCGATGATTTAAAAATGATAGTACATAAGTTCCCGAGAGATATCGAAAAAATAAATATATATCCGTTCGGCGATATTCACGTTGGCAGCAGGCAGTTTAACGAAAAGCTGATACAGCACAAAATAAACCGTGTTTTAGACGACCCGTTCGGTTATGTGGTATACTGCGGTGACTTGGCGGATATGGGCATTAAAACGGCAAAAACGAACACTTATGAGCAAACTATGATGCCACACGAACAGAAAGAATACATTGCAGATATATTCAAGCCGTTAGTTTCTCGCACGCTTGCCGGAGTTCCCGGAAATCATTGCAAAAGAAATGCAATCGCTGTCGGAATAAATCCAATGTATGATATATTCTGCCGATGGGGCATTGAAGATTTATATCGTGAAAATGCTGCGATAATAAAAATTAATCTAGGTGAAAAGAAAAACAAAAAGCAAGCAAGTTATTGCGGAGTAATCACGCACGGCACATCGGTAAATAAACACCACAAATTCTGCATGTCATTTGACGGTGCGGATTTTTTCATATCTGGACACACTCACACGCCGGGATATAACCCTAGAGGAAAAGCCAGAATTGACTTACACAATGAAACAATAAATCGTGTCGGATACAAAGAAATAGTTGTAGACAGTACGCTTGATTATGGTGGATATGCTATCGATCACGAATACGAAATAAACGCACCAAGCGAATTGCAAATATTAACACTGTATGGTGATTATAAACACATGGATTTTGCAAGCAAGGAGATGAAATACTAAACGCATGAATGACATACAAAAACTAATCTATCTATCCCACAATTACGGCGGGAAAGAATCAAATAAACAGCACATTGAATTGGTAATGAAATCATTAGTAAAACGTTATCCGGATTATACGTTTCTTTCTCCGGTTCATGCGTTGGGTTTCTTATATGACTATATCAGTTATGAGGATGGTATGCGGCATTGTTTGGCACTGCTAGATATGTGTGATGAATGCTGGTTTATAGATGGATATAACAATAGTCAAGGCGTTAACATAGAGCGTGAGTATTGTGCCAGATATGGCATTGAAACGCACACACTATGCAACTGTTCCGCATGCGAATACAATGACCGTATCAAATGCGGCGTTGACTTCTGCGTGCTGCCGGGGTGTGTAAAAGTAAAGGAAGGTGGTGGGGATGGCTAAAGGAAAATATGAATATTGGCTGACAAACGAAGGATTAATTCTGCTTGAGGGTTGGGCGCGTGATGGGCTGACCGATGAACAGATAGCGCATAATATGGGAATTACATCAAAAACATTGTATGAGTGGAAAAACAAGTACGGTGACATTTGTGAGTCCTTAAAAAAGGGTAAGGAAATCGTTGATTTCGAGGTTGAAAATGCGCTGTTTCAATCGGCAATGGCGGGAAACACCACAGCGCAAATATTCTGGCTGAAAAACCGACGCCCAGATAAATGGAGAGAAAAACGTGATAGCGCAGATGATAACATCAATATTTCTATAAATCATACCGTTCCGAGGTCACAAGATGGAGATTAATATAAACTACACACCGACCAAAAAACAAGCGTTGTATCATCAATCAAACGCTTATGAATTGCTATACGGCGGAGCAGCGGGTGGCGGCAAGTCAAAAGCGACGGTAATGGAAGCGTTGATAGACAGCTTGGAACACCCAGGAATTGACAGTTATTTGTTTCGGCGTACTTATCCGGAATTGCGAGACACACTGATTCGGGAAGCACAGGCAAGCATCCCAAAAGAATTAGGACGATATAAAGAATCGTCGCATGACTTTTATCTGATTAACGGTTCGGTGCTTCATTTTCGATATTGCAGGAATTTGACAGACGCATATAACTATCAAGGCACAGAAATGCATCGTTTGTATATTGATGAACTGACACACTTTCCACAGGAAGTATATGACTATTTGAGAACGCGTGTTCGTGCACCCAAAAGTAAAAGCGTTCAGCCACGTATTCGCTGCACATCAAATCCGGGCGGAGTTGGTCATGGATGGGTAAAAGCGGCATTCATTGATGGAAAAGAGCCGTTTAAAATATATCATATTCCGATTGAATCAAAAACATTAGGGAAAACGACCGAGATCACACGGCAGTACATACCGGCATACGCAACCGATAACCCGCATTTGGGAGAAAATTACATCATTGAGTTAGAGCAGAAACCCGAAGCGCTCCGAAAAGCATTGTTATATGGTGACTGGTCCGTATTTGAAGGACAGGTATTTACAGAGTTTGTTAACAACCCTGAACACTATAAAGACCGAATCGGTACGCATGTCATTGAGCCGTTTGTCATTCCAAAAGAATGGAAACGATACCGCAGCTTTGACTGGGGATATTCCAGACCGTTTTCTATTGGATATTGGGCGGCAGATAATGACGGCAGATTGTACCGATATGCAGAAATATACGGAAGCCCTAAGAACAAGGACACAAAACGCACAGACAAACCAAATATCGGAATGCAAATGACACCGGATGACGTTGCAAAGCTTGCGGAAGAATATGAAAAGGAATACGAAAAAGGAAATCGAATCATCGGTGTTGCAGATCCGGCTATTTTTGATGAAAGCCGTGGCTCTGACGGATGTATTTCCAAGATATTTGAACGCCACGGGCTTTATTTTGAAAAAGGAGACCACGAACGTATTGCCGGAAAGATGCAACTGCACAATCGCCTGGCATTCGACGAAAACGGAATCCCGATGTTGTATGTGTTCAATACCTGCCACGATTTTATCCGAACAATTCCGACAATTGTATATAGTCAAGTCAGACCGGAAGATATTGACACTGACGGAGAAGATCATATTTATGATGAAACACGGTATATGTGTATGTATTTACCGATTTTACCGCCGAAAGCACCGGCAAAAGCGCCTTTACCTGAAAGAGATGATCCGTTAAATATGTATAAGCGTGAAACAGTTAAAACACCGTATGATTTTATTATTTAGGGAGGGTTACCATGTTGTTTGGCAAAAAAGAAAAGACATTAATCAAGCAAGACGACATATTGGAAACAAAGAAAATACTAAGTGCACTGAAACTATATAAAGAATCGAAGAAAAAGATTGATGAACAAGTCCGAGTAAATGAAAATTGGTTTCAATCAAAGCATTGGCAGTATATAAAAGGAAATCAGCAGGATTTAGGTCATGAGCCTACCACACCGTTTATTTTAAATGCCGTTTGGAACAAACACGCCGATGCGATGGACAATTATCCAGAGCCGGTGTTTTTGGAAAGAGAGGAAAACGACCGAGAAGAAGCGGAGAAGCTTTCGAAAATTGTACCTCTTATTTTAGAAAAAAATGATTTTGAAAAGATCTATTCCGATGTCTGGTGGCAAAAAATCAAACAAGGCACCGGAATTTACTATGTTGGATGGGATTCCAGTAAGGACAACGGGCTGGGTGATATCACCATTAACAAAATTGATATACTCCGGTTCTTTGCACAGCCGCATATTGATCATTTGCAGGATTCCAGATACATATTTGTGCTTTCTTTGGTTGATACCGATATACTGAAAAAGCAATATCCGGATAAAGAAATTGCCAGTGATGCCGCAAGCTCTACTATTCAATCCTATTTCGGAGATTACAAGCAAGAAGAATTAGAGGGAAAATCCTGCCTGATTGACTGCTACGAAAAATGCCGTACAGAAACCGGAAAAGAAGCGGTACACCTTACCAAAATTGTAGGAGAAACGGTGTTATACAGCACAAAAACAGATGAACGGTTTGCGCAAAAAGGCTTATATGAACACGGTCTGTATCCTTTTGTGGTGGATGTTTTTATTCCAAAGGAATCCAGTATTTACGGTATCGGTATGATAGAATGCGCAAAGCCTACGCAGGAATACATCGACAAGCTGGATTATCTGATAGAAGCAAACTGCCTTGTATCAGGAAAACCAAGATGGATTGTAAAAAGGTCAAGCGGCATCCGCGTGGATGACTTGAGAGATTTAAACAAAGATTTTATTGAAGCTGATACCGCCGTGGACGAAACTGCCGTCAGAGCGTTTCAGGCAACGGCTATCCCGTCCCATATCATACAGCACAGGCAGAACAAGATTAACGAATTAAAAGAAGTAATCGGAAATCGTGATTTTGCGCAGGGAAGCGTAACAGGAGGCGTAACGGCAGCGGGAGCGATATCCGCATTGCAGGAAGCAGGAAACAAGCTTTCCAGAGACAACATCAAATCATCTTATCGAGCATTTAAGGATATTGTGAATCTATGTGTCGAGCTGATTCGGGAATTCTATGATGAGGAACGCTCGTTCAGAATCACCGGAGATAACGGGGAAGTGGAATACGGGACCATATCTAACCAAAATATAAAGCCGCAGCCGCAAATGACTGTGACAGGAGAAACGGTATATCGGAAAGCGGTATTCGATATTAAAATCATTCCGCAGAGGAAAAACCCGTTTAACACCAACACCCACAATCAGATGGTAATGCAGTTGTTGCAATCTGGCGCATTTACAGCGCAGGCGGCAGACAGCGCAATTATTGCTTTAAATGCCATGATCATGGAGAACAAAGACAGTATTATTCGCGGATTAAAGGATTTAAAAGCACAGGCACAAATGGAACAAATGCAGATGATGCAGATGCAACAGCAAATGGCAATGCAACAGGCAAGCATTCCACAAGAGCAAAGTATACCGCCTGATTCGGAGAATGTCGGGGGTGGTGTTGCCATGTGATACAGGTGAATATCACAAAGTCGGACAATCAAATAACCGCTGTTTTTCACGGGCATGCTGGGCACGACAAGATCGGAAAAGATATTGTTTGTGCGGGTGTGTCCGCGTTGTTTTATGCGTTGGTGCTTGGCATAAACAAAATTGCCCCGAAAACAGCCATTGTGTCCGACACAACGATAACAATATCGAATATTACCAATGAAACCAAAGGGGCAATGACGGCGATTTTTGAAGGGCTGAAAGCAATCGAACATGATTATCCGGAATGCCTTAAAATCACTTTTACAGCACCTTGTCCTTTCAGTGCATGACGTTAAACTGTACTGCATTCAAAGACACACGGGAAAGACCGCGCAAGGAGAAAAATATGTTTGACCAAAAAATCAATCTGCAATTGTTCGGAGAAGAAGATTTTACCGACATTTCAGGTGCAGAAGTATCGGAATCCGCAGAGGATACCGCAGAATCAATGGAAAGCGTTGCAGAAACTACGGCAGAAGATAATGCCGAGGATAACGGGGAATCCAACGCGCCCCAACCACAAGAGCCGTTTCGCGTATTTCAGACACAGGAAGAATATCAAAGCTATTTTGATAACATTATCGGTCAAAGATTACGCGGAGAACGGGAGAAAACCGAAAGACTGGATAAACTTGCTCCGATGTTGGAAATGTTGCAAAAACATTACGGCGTTTCAGATGAATCGGCGTTAATCGACCGCGTTCAAAATGATATGATTTCACAGATTGCCTATAACGAGGGTATTTCGGAGGATCAGTATCGAGCCAGAATGGAATCGGAACGTCAAATGCAGGATATGCAGCGGCAAATTCAAAATTTTCAGCACCAGCAGTTTATATCCGCCTTAACCAATGATGTATCAAAGCTTGCAGAACAAAATCCTGAATTATACGGAAACATTGATGTGACAGAGTTGTCAGAAAATCAACAGTTTCGTGCTCTTTTAGGACAAGGATTTGATGTGAAAAAGGCTTATGATGCGTTACACTTGGAAGAAATTACACAAAAGCTGGCACAGAAAACCAGCAAGCAAGTAGTGGATAACATTATTGCTAAAGGAAGCAGACCGGCAGAAAGTGCGGCAGTTTCGGTGGGAGCTGCAAACACTTCTAACCATGTTGCTTCTATGAGTGATGATGAAATCGAAGCACTTGCAGCCCGTGCAATGCGCGGAGAAAGAATTGAATTGTAGAAAGGAAAATGAAAAATGAACAAAATGATTAATTTGCAGTTATTTGCAGACCCGAACACAAACACCACCACACAAACCGGTACCGGACAGGAAATGTCCCCGCAGATGAAAACCTTTTATGACAAGGTAATTATCAAAAATGCGGTGCCAAATCTGGTACATGACCAGTTCGGACAGAAAAAGCCGATCCCGAAAAACAGCGGTAAAACAATCGAATTTCGCCGCTTGAATCCGTTTGCAAAAGCCACTACTCCGCTGACGGAAGGTGTTACTCCGGACGGCAAAAAGCTTGACTGGGCAACCGTTACCGCAACGGTAAGCCAATACGGAGATTACGTAACTACCTCTGATATGCTGGACATGACCGCTATCGACAATAATATCACCGAGGCAGGTCGAGTCTTAGGCGATCAGGCTGGTATTTCTCTGGACGGTGTTGTACGCGAAATCCTCAACGCAGGAACCAACGTACAATACGGAGACGGTTCTAAAACTTCTCGTTCTGCTATTACCGACACCGATGTCATGACAGTTGCAGCAGTAAAACGTGCCGTGACTACGTTAAAGCGGATGAACGCGAAGAAAATTAACGGAGATTACGTTGCAATCATTCATCCGGATGTTGCGTATGATTTGATGAATGATACTAAATGGGAAGCGGTAGCAACATACAATCCTAAAAACCTGTATGCCGGTGAAATCGGTCGGCTGTACGGTGTTCGATTTGTTGAAACATCCGAAGCAAAAATCTTTGAAAAAGCAGGAGCAAGTTCTATTGATGTATATTCTACTCTGTTCCTCGGCGCAGATGCTTACGGTACTACTTCTATCGATGGCGGCGGCTTGGAAATGATCGTGAAGCCGAAAGGCTCTGCTGGTTCCGCAGACCCGCTCAATCAGCGTTCTACTGTTGGCTGGAAAGCGACAAAGACGGCTTGCATTCTAACACAAGCATTTATGGTCCGTGTGGAGACCGCATCTGCATATTGATGCAAAACAATAAGGGGCGGTAATCCCGCCCCAATTTGATTTATTTGAAAGGATGAAAATATCATGGCTGAAAGTAAGACACAGAAAAACACTAAAACGATTCGTTTATACAAGGATAATGACAAATACAAAGACGATGTACAAGTTATCGTAAACGGAAAGGTATTTATTATTCAACGCGGCGTAGATGTGGAAGTACCTGATTTCGTCGCAGAAGTTTTGGATAACGCGCAGAAACAGGCGCAATATGCCATTGAAGTAAGCGATTCGACAGGCAAAAAGGAATAGGTGAAACAAAATGTATGACGGACTTCTCGGAAAAGTAAAACGCATCAAACCAAGCGCTTTAAATGACAGCGATATTCTCGGCTTTTTCGAGGAAGCTGTCTCGCTGGTTTGCGACGGAAACAACGATTATGCCACGGGCGAATATCTTGATAACGTGTTGCTTTATTATGCTCTGGCGCAGATTTCACTCTATTGCGGGGATCTGGCAGAGTACAGCAATTATTTTGTATTATACAACAATGCTGCAACAGAGTTCAGACGGCGCACATTCAGCAAATCGGAATCTGACAATAATCTAAAATATACGAATATGTGGTGAAATTGACACCTTATATGGATTGTGATATAATTCGAATCAAGGCGTTACCAGCCCAGCGGTAGGCGGTTCAATCTGCTTTTTGTTGAAAAGCGAGCCCTCAGAAAGGGGGCGATGCTTATGGTTACATATGACGGATTATTTCAATTTAGCTTAGTCTTGATTGCTGTAATTACGCTATGCGTTACTATAAACAAAAAGAAATAACCGCCCTCTCGTCCAAAAGTCGGCGGTTATTCTTTAATCTCGATTGAGGGCGAACCGTTTACCGGTAACGCCTTTTCTATCATCATTATAACGATAAATTAATATTTTGTCAAGCGCTTCACTTTGTGTGTAGTGCTTTTTTTATACCGTTTTTTACGGGGAAAGGATTCATTATGTGCTTTTTACCGAAATTAAATCAAATCAAGAAAAAGACACAGACCATTGCAACATTCAGGGGATTAAACGAGCGAAAATCGATTGCAGACGGAGAATTTTCTGATTGCTGCAATGTCAGCTTAGAGGAATATCCTGCCGTTTCTGTGATGGACGGGTATGAACAATACGGGGATGCACTCGAAGCAACAGGGAAAATAGAAGCAAAGTCAACACAAAATGACATGGTGATATGGAGAGGTTCATCTGCCACTTGGAGCCATTTGTCAAAAGAATCAACTTTGCATGAATGGCTTTTGGATGATCAGCTTCCGGCGCTTACGGTGGTCAAAGATTTTTCGATGTATAACGGAAGTTTGGTAGCACTTGGTCAGACCGGTACTATCCCATATTTATATATATTGAGTATAGAGTCAGACAATACAACGAAATATCAGGGTACAGACTTTGCTACTTTTTTTGGCGGACAGATCGATAGGCAACCGTTTTTAGTTCCATTTGGGAATAGAATGATTATTGTGTACAAGACGGAAATTCATATTAGTTTTAAAGATAATATAACCGATTATACGACATTTAAGGTTGAGGGAACGCCAACAGAAGAATGCGCACAGGTAATCAAATCTGACGCGGACGGAGATTTCACCGGATGCGTTAACTATCGGGACTATCCTATCTTTTTTACGGAAAATTCCATGTATATGCTTTTGGGTGAATACGCTCCGTTTTCGCTTTCCAGGATAGACGCGATCGGGTGTGTCTGTCCTAAGACAATCGCAATATGCAACGGAAAACTTTATTTCTTATCAAAGTTAGGCGTAATGGAATATGACGGTGGAACACCGGAACTGATTTCACAAAACATCAATTTAGATGTGAACTCAGCATCATACACACAATACCAATATGCGTGTGCTGATAACCGATATTATTATATTGGCGAATACATTTATGACACGTATACCAAAACATGGTCAAAGCAAAAAATAGACGGTAATTATGTTTGCCCGCAATGCTATTTCAACAATCAATTATATGCAATGACATATTATTGGACAGATATTCCGGGTGAAAGTTCATACACTGTTTATACGTTATATCGAAAGACAAAGGACACTTTTTCGAACTGGTATTTCACTACCAAACAATTTCATGAGTATCAAGAGGGTAAAAAGATTGTTTCTAAGCTGATTATCGGATTTGAAAAGGAAAATACAGCAGCTTTAAAAATTGAGGTCAGCCTTAACAAAGGAATGTTCCAAACAGTATATACATGGGACGGCACAACCGATTTTGTCAAAGAAGTTCCCGTATTATTGCCGCCTTGTGATTATTTTCAAGTACGGGTTAGCGGTACAGGGAAAACAATAGTGCACTATATTAAACGAGAATTCCGAGTATTGGGGGCGTAAGCATGGCGGTAGTGAAATTCAGCAGAGGGAAAAATATTGTTCCGGGCAAAAGCGAGGAAAGTATCAGGGCAATAGACGACAATTACCGAACGCTAAAACGGGAATTGGAATATATTTTGAATAATCTTGATAAGCAGAATCTTTCTGAACTGTTTGTCAAGAAAAATAATTTACAGTAGGAGGATATTATTATGGCGTGGAAATATAAGGATTTTAATTATGCTGATTATATAAGCAAGTATGAGCCGCAAATTAAAAATACAAAAAGTCAAATAGACTCTTTCTATAGTCAGATAAACAACTTTGACAATACTTATGATCACACGAAAGATGCCGGATGGATTGCAGCTAACAATCAGATTCAAAGCGATGCGCAAATTGCCGAGAGCAAAGCCCGCGGGAAAATGGGTAACCGTATCGGAACCACAAGTTCATGGGAAGATTCCGTAGCATCATCGATACAAACAGATGCTTTAAAAAATTCACAGAATTTGATCCCGACGTATAAAGATGCTGCATTGAACAAATTAAACAACCAATACAGTTTACTTCAAAACCAATATAACAATCTTTTATCTTTGGATCAGCAGGATTATAGCAAATATTTGAACGGTCGTGACTTTGCGTACAATAAATATATTGCCGATAAAAATTTTGACTATCAGCAATATTTGAATGATCAAAACGCAAAATTGCAAGCAGCCCAGGCAGCGGCGAGTGCATCTGCCAAATCGGCACAAACAGCAGCAAACGTGGCGGCAAATGCGTCAACAAACACAAGTGAAAGTACAAATTCAGTATCTAATCCAACCAAAATGTATAGTTTTACAAGCGGAAATGTTAGCGGACTAAGAAGCGGAGCAAAGAATTTTGTAAATTCTATTAAAGGCACAGCTATGACAGAGCCAGAGCTCAGACAGCTTATACTTCAAAACGCAGAGGATTATGATTTGGAAGTTAATGATATTAAAAATATGTATAGCTATTTTGGACTAGATAGTTCTTGGGTAGATAAATACAAAAACAGTGGTTGGTTTGGCTTAGGAAAAGGAATTAAGATAAAGTAGCGAGGGGGTGATACCTTGGATTTAAAGGCACAATTAGAAGCTATGAGAAGGTCAAATTCTTCTAACACAAATATAAATAATTCTGGTGCATCTAATGCAGACAGAATGACGTATTTACAAAGCTTATTGGATAAAGGCAAGAGTACATCTAAGACGAAGCAAGGATTTTTTCAAAGTTTTATATCGGATTATGAACCGATAAAAAACGAAAATGTAATCGAAAAAGGCAGTTTGTTAACCAACGGCGAAAGTATCATGCTCAATAAAGCTAACAGAAAAAATAACGCCACAGCCAATGATTACCGGGTCGTTACTGAAAGCATATTGAAAAATCAATCAGGGCGTTCAGCAGATGCAATTGTAAATTCTGCAATAGAAAATGGATGGTATGATGCGCTTAAACTCTCCGTTGATGATAGTGTAGGACATTCAAACGCCAAATCTATTGACCAGAACTGGAAAAAGCAATTGCAGGAATCTGTTGCTAAGAATGAATTTTTTAACGCGGTGGCAAGCAAAAACGGCGGGAAACTTCCCGACGAAATTAAAAACAATATTGATTATTATAAGTCAAAATCTGCTGACGAGCTCAATTTTATTTTTAAACAGATGTATCCGACAGAAAATCTCGGTTCCACTCTGGATTTAGCAACATTAGCTGATCTTGAACGAAGAAGGAAAAATCAAGAATACAACCTTTCAAATTCAGATAAGGCAATGGCTGCCACATTGTCCGCTGTTCCTGCCGGTATGATTAGCGGAGGGAAAGGAATTATTAACTCAGCAGAGGCAATACATACCAAGCTTTCAACCGGAACTCCTGTTTTGCCACAGCCTGCCGAAAAAATGACAGACGAGCAAAAAGCAGAATATAACAAAAAAAGACTAGCTTTAGAATCAGAGGCTTTGAGAAACGGAAATTCTGGTATAAATGAAAGCAAAAATACAATATACCAGAAAATGTTATCTTCATCTATCGATTCTTCGTTAAGTGAAGCAGAGATATTAAAGAGACAAGCTGACAATGCAAGAAAATATCCAGCGTTGGCAGGATATCAAAACGTTGCCGCGCCTAATGTGCAAAACAATACAGTTGGTAGAATTGCATCTGGGTTAGCTTTTTCAACCGCAAATATGCTACCGTCCATTGCGGCAAACATGGTGTTGCCCGGATCTGGAACAGTTGCAATTGGTCTTTCATCTGGTGGTAATGCCTATGAAGAAGCTTTGCTGGAGGGTAAAACGCAAAAGCAAGCATTAGGATACGGTATATTGTCAGGCGTTTCAGAAGCTATTACAGAGAAATTGCTTGGTGGTATTAAAGCGGTTGGCGGCGGTACTACAAGCAAGGTATTATCAAAGGTATCATCAAACGCAAGCAATAAGATAATGAATGCGGTTAAAAAGGTTTCAAATAGCAGATTTGGTTCTTATCTGCTGGACGGATTATCAGAAGCCAATGAAGAATGGCTACAAGCAAATCTGGAACCCATTTTCCGCAATGCTATATTTGATGAAAACAACGAAATAAAACCGTTTTCACAAGACAAATTAGAAGCTGCTTTACTCGGATTTTTAAGCGCTTCTGTGCTGAACGCGCCGAATTTAATCTCTGGGGAAAATACAGGAGATTATGATTTTGAAAAACTGACGTCAAAATTGCAAGAACAAATTGAAAATCAAAAATCAATTGCAGAATATAACAACAAAGCGCAATATAGCATACAGACAGATTCAAACGGTAAAAAGTATGTTAACGTTGATACCGACCAACATATTTTTGAAGGTGTAGAACCGAAAGAATACCATAAAATTGCAAGAAAATATATTCTTGAAAACTTTAGGGGAAAAATAATCGGAGAAAATGAGAGTCGTGCGTTTGTAAATAAGCGATCCGCAGAGGAATATGCTTATCCAGCGAATAAGAGGCAGGAATCTGATATCAAAAGTGCAAAAATGAAATCATCCACTGAACTCGATAATCTGATGAGTACAAGCCAATTTGTTGAGCATACCGATGATGACGGCAGGCATCCAGATGCAACAGGAGGATGGGATTGGTATTCTGTTGATTTTGTTGTAGATGGTCAACCTTTTAACGGAACTATATCTGTAAAAAACACAGATAACGGGCGCGTATTTTATGACATGACAAAAATAAGAAGCCTTAACGACCGTAAGAGCGATCTATCAGGGAAACCCCTTCATGTCGCATCAGTCGATAAGACTTCTATTAACCCCACTATACCACAAAAGCTTAGCGGTGTCAAGAACAGTATACGCGAAAATACGGGTAATATTACCGAAAATCGTAAAATTCGTGTTCCGGAATCTGAACTGAAAGTCATGAAAGCAATTGCAAAAAACCACAAGATTCCGTTTGAAATCATGGATTTGGGCGTAGATGCAAAAGGATCACCGATTGAGGGAAAATATGAAAACGGTGTTATTTATGTCAGCCCTTATGCTAAAAAACCAAGTCTTGTCGTTTTCAAGCACGAATTAACGCATTATCTGGAAAAAGATAAATATATGTACGATCAATTGCTGAATGTGGTAAAAAGCTATTATGATAAGATGGGAGAAACGCTCGGAACTGATTACGCCGCAGAAATTCGCAAAATATACGACAATTACCGCGCAAGAGGAAAAACTTTAGAAGACGGAGAAGCGGAAAGAGAACTTGTTGCTAATTTTGCCGGAAAATATTTGTTTACCGATGAAAAAGCAATCCAATATCTGACAGGGAAAAAGCCAAGCATTTCCCGCAGCATATTAAACTGGATTAGAGAGCAAATCGCGGCTATTAAAGGCGATGTGGAATCAGAATTACTTATTAAAGCAGAACGGATGTATGTAAATGCGTTAAAAGCGGCAGATAAACGTGCAGGAATTGAGGGCAAGGCAAAATATAGTACGCAATATAGCCTTGGGTATACCACTGATAATAAGCCTGTTGTAGTGGTAGAGGATGATATATTAAAAGGTGTTCCGGAAAACAAGTGGATTGAAACGGTAAAAAACACTATTTCTGAAAAGTTTTCAGATGGTATACCGGTTAGCGGCAGGCTGATAAAGGTTAATCAGAAAACACGGAATGAATTTACAAATTCAAAAAATTCGCAATGGTATTCCGAAAACAATCAAATTATATATGCGGATAAGTTTAAGTCGGCAAACAATCTTGATGATATTGTTCTTGCCTCAACAAATTACATCAATGAGGATTTAAAACACAGTCGAAAAGACAAATTTATCGAGTTCGCACGCGGGGATGTTTTAATTCGAGTTGGTGACAATGATTATTCTGCAAAAGTAATAGTCGGATTTACATCTGGAAAACAAATGGTTCTGTATGATGTTATTGATTTTTCACCAACTTCATTTGAACTTAAAAAAACAGATATGCGTTCGCCATCCAACCGCATAAATGCGGAGAACGGTAGCAACATATCTGTTTCTAACCCCACTATACCACAAGAGCCTAACGGTGTCAATACCAGTATATCCGAAAATGCGGAAAATGATACAGAAAAAGCAAAATATTCTTTGAGTGACAGCAACGATGTTCCTCTTGAACAGCGTGTTTCCGGAGACAATCTGCTTGATGCACAGGATTTGATTGATACGGTAAAAGATGTTGGCGCAAAGGTTGATGGAAACGGATACATTACGGTGTATCACAGAACAAATAATCAAAGCAAAGAAAAGATACTATCCTCCGGTCAAATGACCGCAAAAGAGGACGGTATCTTTTTTTCTACCAAAAAAGACGGTCAGAATGCCGGTTATGGTTCTGAAATCATTGAATTTAAAATTCCTGCCGAAAAATTAATGCTTGATGACATCTTTGATGATGAAGCGCATTTGAGATTGCCGTTAAAAAGAGCGGGAGAGACAATCGATGTAAAACCGTATTTGACGAATGATACCGGCAATTCACAATTTTCTCTTTCCGATGATTACGATAACGCTGTCGAACAGTACGGAGCGATTCCAACCGGAGAAAATCCGGCGAGGGATGTTAAAGTGCCGAAACAGATGAATGATGATACCAAGGTGCGTAGAACCGTTCGTACCGCAATGGAAGCAAGCGGAACTCCTGGCGAATTGGTTGATCGTTTAAAAGTGGACATTGCCAATGACGTGTACGATTACAAAGTCGTGAGCGATAAATCAGCCGTTTCAAGCGCCAAAGACCGACTTGATAAATGGGGGCTTGAAAAGTGTTATCAATACTGGAAAAGCCTTGTCAATGAGGATAGGAAAATATCTAAAAATGATTTGGCTTTGGCAGAACAAATGTATATTGAATCGGCGCACAACGGTGATTTTAAAGTGTCGCAGGAGCTTATGGTTGATATCGCAGAAGAAGCGACTAGAGCCGGGCAAAATGCTCAATCAATCAGACTGCTGAAAAATTTAACTCCGGAGGGCAGGATTTACAAAATAGACAAGCTTGTGTATCGTATTCAGAAAGAAATAGACCGCAAAACAAACGGAAAGGCGAAAACCATTGAAGTTGACGAGAATTTAAAAAAGCGAATGCTAAATGCAAAATCCCAAGAAGAAATGGATGCCATAGAGCATATGGTGCATAAGAACATTGCAAAACAGATGCCTGAGCCTACTAAAATGGAAAAAGCGGTACGCAAATGGAATGAATGGCGATATCTTGCTATGTTAGGAAATCCTCGCACTCATATCAGAAATATATTTGGAAACGCGCTGTTTGCTCCTATGGTGAACGGTAAAAATGCAATCGGAATAGCTTTAGAACGAACGCTGTCAAAAGATAATCGTACAAAAGCACGTCTGACAGCAAAAGACAAAGCGACGATTGAATTTGCCAAATCTGATTTTGACACCGTAAATGCAGAAGAATCCAAATCCAGCAAAAACAAATACAACGAATCGTTAAACGGGCTGGATGTTGAAGAAAAGGTATTTAAAAATAAGGCTTTAGAATGGGCGAGAAAAACAAACAGCAATTTGCTGGAATGGGAAGATACAAAAGCAAAGCGGAAAAGATATTCCAAAAGTTTCGCTCAATTTATCAAGGCGCGCGGATGGGATTATCAAAACCTTACAGACAGCCAATTGGATTCTGCCAGAAATTACGCTATGAGAGAAGCAAAAAGAGCAACTTTTCAAGACACTTCCGAAGTGGCAAACGCATTAAATAAGTTCTCACATCAAAATATTGCTACGGAGGTTTTAGTGGATGGATTACTGCCGTTTAAGAAAACGCCAATCAACATTTTAAAGCGCGGCGTAGAATACAGCCCATTTGGAATCGCAAAAGGCATCACAGAGCTTGCATGGGATGTCAAAAAAGGCAATATGAATGCATCACAAGCAATCGATACGCTATCATGCGGATTAAGCGGCACAGCAATGATGATGGTTGGTGTTCTTCTTAGCAGTTTAGGCGTATTAACATCAACTTCTGACGACGATAAAGAGGGCGAGTTTGATAAGTTGTCAGGAAATCAAGAGTATGCTTTACAGTTTTTCGGGAAGTCTTATACGATTGACTGGATTGCACCGCTTTCTATGCCGTTATTTATTGGAGCAGAGATTGAAAATGCTGTTGAACGTGGGGACGCGGATAACGGAGCGGGAATCGGTCGTGTTCTGGATGCGTTAACCGGAATTTCTGATCCTATGTTTAATTTGTCCATGCTGCAAGGCATTAACAGCAGTATTAAAACAGTACGATACAGCGATAACCCAACTGTTGATTTGGCGGCTAATACGGTTTCAGGATACCTCGGTCAGGGCATTCCTACAATACTTGGTCAGACGGCTCGCACAGTAGACACCACAAGAAGAAATAGCTATTATACTCCGAAAGACAGCGCAGCAGGAAAATTGATTGATAAAACAATTAAGAAAACAGCCGCTAAAATTCCGGGTGTAAGTATGCTGTTGGAGCCGTATATCGACAAATGGGGAAATGAGCAAGTGGCTGAAAATTGGGTGTTGAATGCGTTTGAAAACTTTGCATCGCCGGGATATTATTCCGAAAATGAAAACGATTCGGTTACGGAAGAAATGGCAAGGCTATACAAAGCGACATCTGATACGGGTGTTGTGCCAAAGAGCGCAAAATCAAGTCTGACGAAAGGCGACCAAACCTATCGTTTGACAGAAAAGGAATATACGCAGTATCAGAGAACACTGGGTAAAACTTCTCACGAAAAACTGAATCAGTTAACGCAAAGCAGCGCTTACGGAAAAATGTCTGATGAAGAAAAGGCGGTTGCTGTTGGGAAAATGTATCGATATGCAGAAGAAAGTGCAAAGGTTGAATTTTATAAAGGCAGAGGAATTGATTTTGATGATACTCCAACCATTAAGAAATTTAATGAAGTGGAAGAATCTGGCGTTGATTTGTATGATTACCTTTATGTTTATGTTTCGGTGAAAGATATGAAAAGCGACAAGAACGCAAACGGAAAAACAATTTCCGGCTCTTTGAAGCGTAAGCAAATTTCGCGCATGCGGCAGCTAGGTATTTCAGCCGGAGACGCAAATAAAATTTATGATCTCATGCACTGAAATCAGTAAATCAAAAGGAGTGAAAAGCTTATGCAATTTAAAATTGAAAAGAATCAAATCACAAGATTGGACAAGGAACTGCTAACCACCGAGAATGTAAACTCGGTGGAATGCAGTTTTTCTTTTTCCGATGACTATGACGGGTTGGAATTGTATGCGGTGTTTTATCGTGATTCGACCACAAACTGTTTCGTTTCATTGAATGATGGGAAATGTATTTTGCCGCATGAGTTGCTGGAAGATGCCGGAAATCTTTATGTTGGCGCTTACGGTGTAAAAAACACTTCTAGCGTAGTGGAAAAGAGGGTAACTACCAATGCGGTTGCCGTTCGCGTAGAAAAAAGCCTTTCGTCCTCTACTTCTCCGGCAGCGGCACCCTCGCCGGATGTATGGGAGCAATACGCAGCTACAATATTGGGATACAAGACAGTGGCGGAAACAGCGGCAAGTACAGCCACGGCGCAAGCTGCAGATGCGTGTGAATATGCAATGGATGCGGCGTATTATGCAGAATCAGCAACTGATTCAGCAACTCTAGCCGGACAGTATAAGGATCAAGCGCAAGCTATTAAAGACAGCACAGAAATTGATTACGATGTACAGACAAACAAAGTGGGATTTAAAAAAGCAAATGAATCTACATACACGTACACCGGAGATTTGACAGGACCTACCGGAGCCAAAGGGGATAAGGGCGACAAAGGGGACAAGGGTGATAAAGGAGATAAAGGCGAAACAGGATCGACTGGTCCGACTGGCGCAACTTTTACTCCATCCGTAGATGCGGACGGTTATATCTCATGGACGAACAATAAGGGCTTATCCAACCCTGCTACCGTTAATATCAAAGGTCCACAAGGTGATACGGGACCTACTGGCGCAACGGGACCTTCTGGAACTAATGGTACAAACGGAGCAACATTTACTCCTTCGGTGGATACTAGCGGAAACATTTCATGGACCAATGATAAGGGTTTAACCAATCCATCCACCAGAAATATTAAAGGACCTAAGGGGGATAAAGGTGATGATGGTGCGGATGGTACCGGAGTTACCATTCTCGGAAGCTATGATACTTTAGAAGCATTACAAACTGCACATCCCACAGGCAATGCAGGAGATAGTTATCTGATATCCGGAGATTTATATGTTTGGTCTACCACAAGTTCATCTTGGACGAATGTTGGGACCATTCAAGGACCTAAGGGAGATAAGGGTGATACCGGTGATACTGGTCCAACAGGCGAAACAGGAGCAACTGGAGCAAAGGGTGATAAAGGAGATAAGGGCGACCCAGCCACAGTCAACGGTAAAACTACAGATTCTAACGGAGCCATTACGTTGTATGGCTCTGATATCGCTACCAGTTCATCGGATGCGACTACTATAGCTTCTGCATTAAGCAATAAACAAACTAAGATTACAGCAAGCGGATTTCTTAAAGGTAATGGATCAGGAACTATTACAGGCACTTCACTTACCGTGAACGGTCAAACTCCGAATGCTAGCGGGGATTTCGTAGTGGATGCTTCACAAATCAAAATGCCGGATAGTGCTGAAGTATATCCGGGATCTACCATAAAATCTGCTATAACTGGTATGTGTTACAATAAACTGCCAATTCCAGATGGCACTAACGGTATTCTGAAATCCTATTATGATGAAGCAAATGATATATATTCTACCGAAATCGCTACGGCTGGAACGGATTATCAAGCACCTATTACATCTATAGGAATTTTGTATGGAGACGGTACTCAGGTATATGATGCACAAGCTAATATTGATTATGTACATCCTGATGGTTCATATATAAATCCTACGATAATTCCTGATAATGCGGATATAGACACATACACAACTCCGGGGTATTATGCGACTTCTACAACGTACATTCCGAATATAGTTAACCAACCTTTTTCTACAATGGGTTTTCTATTAGAAGTCATAAAACGAAACGATACTTTAATTCAACGAGCAACTCTTTGTTATGGTAGTGGTATTGCTATTCGTTATAGAAGTAGTTCTGGAACTTGGGATACTTGGTATTATCAACAACCTAGGATCACATCAACCGGAATTTTAAAAGGTAACGGGAGCGGATCTATTACCTCTGCCACAGCTGGAACGGATTATGCAACGCCGGCACAAGTTGCTACAAAGCAAAACACAATTTATGCAACCGGGATTTTAAAAGGCACTGGAAGCGGAACTGTATCAGCGGCAACAGCCGGAACGGATTATGTGGCTCCGAGTTATTTTTCACAAGCCACACCGTTTGATCTTACGATGATAAACGGGGCGGCATCTCAAGGTTGGTATAACCAAGTATATAAATGCGGTAATATTGGAATGGTCATATTGGCAATTACCGTTTCGTCAACGCAAGGAATTGCAAACAATACTACTATTGCTAATTTACCTACCGGATATTCTGCTTGGCAGCCGGCTATGGTTAATCCGAGTGGAAACGCAAGCAATACAGGAGCAATTGGTGTGATTAACAGAATCGTTCGTGTATCCGGAATACTGGCAAAAGGAAGTTATACTTGCTGTATTCCATATATCATAGCTGAGTAGGAGGATGCAATTATGAACACAGAAATTTTAAAAAATGCTTTTATTCCTGAAAGCGAATGGGACAACTGCTATATTTCAGATGATGGGATGATATTTACGCCTAGATATGATGACAAGGGTATAATGCTGAAAACAGGTGAACAAGCATACAGCGAGTATATGGAAGCGTTAGAAAATCCGCCTACATCTGAACCGACAGAGCAAGAACAAATCAATGCCATGCTGATGCGGGAGATTGCTGCTTTGAAAGCGCAGGTGACAGCGCAATGATGTTTGAAACCATTAAGGAATATTACCGTAAAAAGCTATTTACCGATGAAGATATGTTCAGCTTTGTTTCTATTGGTTGGATTACAGAAGAACAAAAGAATGAAATATTAAAACAGAAAGGATAACGTAAAGATGGAAAAATTGTTCAATTGGATAAGCATATTGTTTGCGGCAATAGGCGGTTTTTTAGCGCAAATATTAGGAGGGTGGGATGGAATTTTGACAGCATTGGTATTTTTGGTGATCGTTGACTATCTCACCGGATGGATTAAAGCACTGGTAAATAAAAAACTTTCAAGCGAAGTCGGATTCAAAGGAATCGCAAAGAAAATGTTTATTTTTATTATCGTTGCTGTTGCTTGTGTGTTGCAGGACAATGTTGCTAGTGGATTGCCGTTGCGTGAAATTACAATTATGTTCTACATAGCAAATGAGAGTTTAAGTATCCTTGAAAATGTGGGAGAATCCATTGGATTACCAGACGGATTGAAAAAGTTCCTAATCCAAATCAGAGACAAAAGCAAAATAATGGATGATGAAAACGAGGATGATATCAATGAGTAAAATTGCAATTGTGGTCGGTCACGGAAAAAGCAAAACAGGCGGTTATGACAGCGGGGCAGTGGCAAACGGATTTCATGAGTTCAAGATTGCAAAAGAGTGTGCCAAGTATGCGCAGGAATACTTGAATGCGAATTATGAATGTCAAGCTGATTTATTCAACTATGCCGGTGACACTTACTTGACTGATCGTGTGGCAAAGTTTAAGGACAACACCTATACTTTGCTTGCTGAAATTCATCTGAATTCTTTTTCAAATGATACAGCAACCGGAACGGAAGTGTATTACAGCCAAGCATCCAAAGGAGCATTAGGTCAAAAAGCTGCTGAAAAAATCTCCGCTCAAATCGCAAGTGATTTTGGTATCCGCAACCGTGGAGCAAAAACAAGGCTTCGCAGTGACGGAAAAGATTATTTTGCAATCATCCGTGACACAAAACCCCATGCTGTTTTGGTAGAAACATTATTCATCAGTTCTAACGATGTGTATTTGGTTGATACTGCAACCGAACAGCAGAAAATGGGTAAATCTATTGCTGTCGGCATTGCCAATGCAATGGGATTAAAAGCAAAGGCTGTCACACCGTCAAAACCAGTCGAAAACAAGCCGTCAGAGGTTGAAACGTTAAATAACACTATTAAACAGTTGAATGCCAAAATCGCAACGCTAGAGGGTGATTACAAGGCATTGCAGGAAAGCAAATCTAAACTGATATCAGAAAATGAATTAATCAAAATTCGCAATGAGGAATTGGCTGACAAGTGTGATGAACAGCAAGAGAAAATTATCTCGCTGAATACGCAAATTGAGGAATACAAAAAGCACACTTGTACCATCAGCGAGGACAAGATCACAGTCGGACAAGCATTGTCTGTTTTAGTTAAGGCAATCAAACAGGCGTTTGCAAAAGAATAACGATCACAGCGGGCGGGGAAACTCGTCCGCTTTTTTGTTTTGCAGGATGTCCTTGAATGTCCTAAAGAAAAAGTGATAAAAATAAATAGAATAGTGTGCAGTTATTGCGCATACTATTCTATGTACAGATCTGTATAAAGTCAAGAAGATTTGACAAATTTGCAAAAATATGTTATATTTATCTTGACAAAAGAGTATACTCATGGTATATTCTTATTATCTCATCTACCCTGTTGTAGAAGGAGAATTCGACAACGTCTTCATTAAATTGAAGGCGTTGTTTGCTTTTTAATATATTCATGATATTCTTTTAATAGTTTTTTCTTGGCATTTTCATATTCAATAGGATACGCTGTAATAAAAAGATAATATTCTTTTCTTACGCCCAATATCACCACATATTCTAAATCCTCACAATATAATACAACGTTTTTATGCGTTCCTCTAGAATTCTCCCATATAAGAAGTGTAGAGCATGATAAACAAACTGTTAATATATAGTATGCCCAATTTATTTTTTCATATCTTCTTAGATTTGGAATTCTGTCTTTTTCATCATTTGTGTGATCATAATTTTCACAAGTTAAATGGTAAAAAAATGTTTTTTCATTATATTCTGGCGGATAATATTTGGGGCGTATAACTTTATTGTTGAATATTAGTTGACTTAAAATGTATTTTTTATGAAAAGTTTCGTATATATAATCTTCATATTCGGCAAATTCATTATAATTTTGACATTGTAATATCTCTTGCGGATGTTTACACGATTCTTTCATTTTAAATCTCCTTTGGGCTCCATACAAAAATATTAAATTTAGATTCATATAAAGATGTACTGTTTTCTAATGTTAGCCCAGTTTTTTCAACAATAAGTTGGCAAACTTCAGATTTGGCTTTTGAAATTTTGTGCTGACCAAAATGAGAACTTAAAAATCTATTTTTATATCCAATTGCACCAATGATTAAATCGCAAAGTTGTAAAATCAGCAATTCTTCAGATCTGACTAATTGCTGTCTCTTATACACATCTCCGAGCCCACGAGACTAG